>Ga0302326_10002967_pt1 | contig 40544 bp, 37 predicted proteins | sample Palsa_T0_3_FD_202264 | JGI IMG/M metagenome (GOLD analysis project Ga0302326, IMG submission 202264) | Peat permafrost microbial communities from Stordalen Mire near Abisko, Sweden - Palsa_T0_3 | ecosystem: Environmental > Terrestrial > Soil > Palsa > Peat permafrost | place: Sweden: Abisko... | reverse complement strand
GGTGGCCGATCTGACCGAAGACGAAGTCAATCGCGTCCGCCAGATTCTGGAAGAGGAAGGCGCCGTCGAAGGCGACCTGCGCAAGGAAATCTCGATGAATATCAAGCGCCACATCGAGATGGGTTCCTATCGCGGCCTACGGCACCGGCGCGGCCTGCCCGTGCGCGGCCAGCGCACCCACACCAACGCGCGCACCCGCAAGGGCCCCCGGCGCGGCACCGTGGCCAACAAGAAGAAAGCCACGTCGAAAACATAGCGGGACATAGAGGCGTATGGCAAAAGCACCGGCAAAACCGACCAAGAAGAAGAGCTTCAAGAAGAAGGAAAAGCGCGTGGTCCATTCGGGCATCGTGCACATCCAGGCCACGTTCAACAACACCATCGTGACCATTGCGGATCAGGAAGGCAACGTGGTTTCATGGTCCAGCGCCGGATCGCTGGGCTTCCGCGGATCGCGTAAGGGAACGCCCTTTGCCGCGCAACAGGCCGCCATGACGGCGGCGAATAAAGCCAGCGAAAGCGGGCTGCGTACGGTGGAAGTGCGGGTCAGCGGTCCCGGTTCGGGCCGCGAGTCGGCGGTCCGCGCACTGTCCACCGCCGGAATCGAAGTCCGCCAGATCAAGGACGTCACCCCGATTCCGCACAATGGCTGCCGGCCGCCGAAAAAACGTAGAGTATAAATGGAGGGCGGGCAATTTTGCCCTGGGGTCCCCTCCGGGGACGGCTTTTAGCCGGCTCTGGCCGCCTGAAAGGCGGCTGCGGCCAAGATTGGCCGCCCTCCGGTGAAGCAGGACGAAGGTCGCCAAGACCGTAAACTGCACCTTGTAGTAAAGAAAGGTAAGGAGAAGAACATTGGCAAGATACATCGGCCCGGTATGCCGGCTTTGCCGGCGCGAGGGCATGAAACTATTCCTGAAAGGCGAGCGCTGCCACACCGAGAAGTGCGCCATCGAAAAACGCAACTTCGTTCCCGGGCAGCATGGTAAAGACCGCAAGGCCAAGCTGGTCGGCTACGGCCTGCAATTGCGCGAAAAACAGAAGGCCCGCCGCATCTACGGCCTGCTGGAAACCCAGTTCCGCAACAATTTCGAGAAGGCCGCGGTATCCAAAGGCATCACCGGCGATGTGATGCTGTCCAACCTGGAGCGCCGCCTGGATAGCGTAATCTACCGCATGGGATTCGGCACCAGCCGCCCGCAGTCCCGCCAGATCGTGCGGCACGGCCACGTCCAGGTTAACGGACGCAAGGTGGATATTCCGTCGTTCATGGTCAAGATCGGCGACGAGGTCGCCGTGCGCGAGACCAGCAAAGATAACCCGACCATCCTCTCCGCCCGCGACGCCACGGCGCATGCGCCGTCTCCGAGCTGGATGGATGTGGATCGGGAAGCGCTCAAAGGCCGCATCACCAGCCTGCCCAAGCGCGAGGAACTGGTGCAAATTCAACTCAACGAGCAGCTTATCGTTGAACTGTATTCAAAGTAGGAGTTGTATAGTGGGGCAGGCGTCCACGCCTGCGGCCGGCCTCCAGGCCGGCCCTCTAAAAAGGAGATTATGTTCAAGGGCTTTCAGAAAACCAAAAGACTGGTTGCCAATACCGAAACCCTCACGGAACGGTATGGCATGTTCACTGCCCAGCCGTTTCAACGCGGCTTCGGCACCACCATCGGCAATAGCTTGCGCCGCATCCTGCTCAGTTCCATCGAGGGCGCGGCCATCACGGCGGTCCGCATCGAGGGCGTGGAGCACGAATTCAGCCCCATCCCCGGCGTGGTCGAGGACGCCACCGACATCATCCTCAACCTGAAACAGATTCCCTTCAAGATCATGGGCGAGGGCATCAAGACCGTACACCTCTCAGTGGATCACGCGGGCGAAGTCATGAGCTCCCAAATCCGCACCGACCAGGACGTGGAAGTGCTGGACCGCAATCTGCACCTGGCCACCGTCAGCGAAGGCGGCAAGCTGAACGTCGAAATGCGCCTCAAGAGCGGCCGCGGCTATGTCAGCGCCGACAAGAACTTCGACGAAGATCTGGCCCTCGGCTACATCCCCATCGATTCCGTGCATTCGCCGGTGCGTAAAGTGAATTTCGCCGTCGAAGCCGCGCGCCTCGGCCAAATGACCGATTACGACAAGCTCACCCTCGAAGTCTGGACCAACGGCGCGGTTTCCCCTCAGGACGCCATCGGCTACGCCGCCAAGCTGCTCAAGGACCACATGTCCATCTTCATCAACTTCGAGGAACTGCCCGAGGCCTCCGAGGATGTCTCCGACCACGGCCTGGACAAGATGGGCGAGATTCTGAACCGTTCCGTCGAGGAACTGGAGCTCAGCGTCCGTTCGTACAACTGCCTCAAGAATGCCAACATTCAGACCATCGGCGAGTTGGTGCAGAAGACCGAAGCCGAAATGCTGCGCACCAAAAATTTCGGCCGCAAATCGCTGAACGAGATCAAGGAGATTCTGGCCAACATGGGTCTGTCGCTGGGCATGCGGGTGGATCCGCACGGCCGTCTGGTGGCGCCGCCGCCGCAACCCCCCGGCAGCATGCCGGATCTCGACGACGAAGAACTGCGCAACGAAGAAATAGGGTAGGACAGGCTTCCTAGCCTGTCCCGCTAAGCGAGACAAAGCCATGCGACATAGAGTAGCCGGATATAAGCTGAAGCGGGACGGAGCCGCCCGCAAATCCCTGTTGCGGGGACTGATCACCAACGTGATCGAGCAGGAGCGCGTCATCACCACCGTGCCCAAGGCCAAGGCCGTCAAGCCGCTGGTGGACCGCATGATCACGCTGGGCAAGGACGACACGCTGCACGCCCGCCGCGAAGCCGCCCGGATCCTCTTCACCCCCGCTTCGGTGAAGAAGTTGTTCGACACGCTGGCCACCCGCTTCGGCCAGCGCAACGGCGGTTACACCCGCATCGTGCGCCTGGGCCCCCGCAAGGGCGACGGCGCGGAAGTGGCCATGATCGAGCTGGTCGGTTCGGAACTGGTCAAGCGCGCCGCCGATCGCGCCAAGCGCAAGGAAGAACGCGAGCGCGCCGCCCGCGAAGGCCGCGACGTGGAAGAAAAAGAGTAGCGCCGGCCTGGCGTGCCCCTATGTCTCGCTATTCAGGATCGCGAGGTACCTGTAGTACACAAATAGCCGTCGCCGCCGCTTGCCCGTAATCTCCCGCAGTATTCCCAGTCTGCCCATGTGGGCGAACGACTTCGCCACCGTGGGCGCCGAAATCCCGAGCTTCCGGGCCGCGCCCGGAATCGAGCAAATTGGATTCGTTTGTAAGAATTCATGTATTCGGCGCACGGACCCGGCCGCCCTCCCGAGTCCCGCGATGCGCTTCTCGTCCGTATTGAAAAGCTCGACAATCCGCCGGGCGGTAGCCGCCGCTTGATCCGCGGCCTCTCGTACTCCATCCAGGAAGAACTCCAGCCAGGCTTCCCAGTCGCCTTCGGTCCGCACCCGGTCGAGCAGTTCGTAGTATCGTTGCCGATGCGTCTTCAAATAGAGACTCAGATACAAAACTGGCTCCCGCAAGATGCCGGCTGCGCACAGCAGAAACACGATCAAGAGGCGTCCCACCCGGCCGTTTCCGTCGAGGAACGGGTGGATCGATTCGAACTGCACATGAACCAGTCCTGCCTTCACTAGAGCTGGCAAATCCGGTCTCTCCGCATGCAGGAATAATTCGAGCGCGCCCATCGCCTCCATCACCAGGTCCGGCGGGGGAGGAACGAAATGGGCATTCCCCGGGCGCGTGCCGCCGATCCAGTTCTGGCTGCGGCGAAACTCGCCCGGCTGTTTGGCGCTGCCGCGTCCCTTGGCCAGCAGGATCTCGTGAATCTCCCGGATCGACCGCAGCGACAGAGGGAATCCCTCGCGCAGCCGCCGGAGCCCGTGATTCATGGCCGCGACGTAATTGGAGACCTCCTGCACGTCGTGCAGCGGAACGCCCGGAGCCTCGGCGGTCTCGAACAGCAGCAAGTCGGATAGCGAAGACTGCGTGCCCTCGATTTGCGACGACAGCACGGCCTCTTTGCGCACGTACATATAGATGAAACGCGCAAGATTGGGAAGTATGGACGCCAGTCCATCTAGTCTGCCAAGAGCCTGATTGGCCCGCTCGAGACGGACTTGCAGGTCCGCCAGGCGCAATGGCGGATCGGGCGGAAGGGGTGCAGGCACAAACGCGCGCACCCTTCTCGCCACCCGCTGCGGTCACCACATACGTTCCCAGCCGTGGGGACCTCTCAGCCGCCATAACGAAGCGATCCTTTCGTTATCCAAACCATAACGAAAGTATATGCCAGTTTCCTTTCGTTACGCCCGGAAAAATCCATGTGATATAAATTCACTGTCCGGCTCACCATATACCAGCAAGTGACGACGAATTGAGCGGGCCCCGGCCCCGTGTACCCCCGGACGCCGACCGTTCCGTCTCAATCGACAACTAAAGGAGCAAATTCATGGCAGAACATAAGAATCGCGTGGTACTTCCCGGCAGCGAGCGCTCCGCTCGCCTCGGATCCCTGGTGGTGGGCGCCCCGGATCCCAACCAGCAAATCAAAATCAGCGTGCTCGTGCGGCCGCGCACGCCTTTGCAGAACCTGGCGTCGGCCAACGAACTGAACGCCACTCCACCCCACCGGCGCAAGTATATGAGCCGCGAGCAGTTTGCGGCCAATTACGGCGCAAATCCGGAAGATCTCGCCAAAATCGAGGCTTTCGCGCACCAGCAGAACCTGACCGTCATGGAAGCCAGCCAGGCGCGGCGCACCGTGGTTCTTTCCGGAACCATCGCGGCGCTGAGCGCGGCATTTGGCGTGTATCTCGCCAGCTACGAGCATTCCGAAGGCAATTTCCGGGGCCGCACGGGCCCCATCTACATACCGGAGGATCTCACGGGCATCGTCCAGGGAGTCTTCGGATTCGATAACCGGCCGCAGGCCCGGCCCCATTTCCGCCGGCACAAGCAGCCCACCAAACCGGCCCAACCGATCAGCTACACGCCGCTCCAGGTGGCCCAACTCTATGATTTCCCGGCCGGATTGAACGGCGCCGGCGAGTGCATCGGAATCCTCGAGTTCGGGGGAGGCTACACTACCTCCGACCTGAACACCTATTTTCAACAGTTGGGGATCTCCACGCCGTCCGTCACGGCCGTGTCCGTCGATGGCGCCACCAACCAGCCGGCTCCCGGCGAGGACAGCCCCGATACCGAGGTCATGCTGGACATCGAAGTCTCCGGCGCGGTCGCGCCCGGCGCAGCCATCGTGGTGTATTTCTCGAACTTCACCGAGCAAGGCTGGGTGGACGCCATCACCACGGCCGTCCACGACAGCGTGCATAAGCCTTCCGTGCTCTCCATCAGTTGGGGGTACCCGGAAGGTCAACAAATCTGGTCGGCGGCGGCCATCCAAGCCGTGAACGAAGCCTTTCAAGCCGCTGCCGCCATGGGCGTCACCGTCTGCTGCGCGGCCGGGGACGACGGCTCGCGCGACCAGGTAGACGACGGCCTGGCTCACTGCGATTTCCCGTGCACCAGCGCCTACGTGCTGGCCTGCGGGGGCACTAGCCTGCAGTCGTCCGGCACGAGCATTACCAGCGAGACGGTGTGGAACGACGGCCCCGACGGAGGCGCCACTGGCGGCGGCATCAGCGACAGCATCGACCTGCCCACTTGGCAGGCCAATGCCAACGTGCCACCCTCGGTGAATCCGGGCGGACGGATCGGCCGCGGCGTTCCCGATGTGGCTGGCGACGCCGATCCGGAAACCGGATACCAGATCCTGGCCGACGGACAGCAGGGCACTGTGGGCGGCACCAGCGCGGTGGCTCCGCTATGGGCTGGCCTGATCGCACGCATCAATCAAAAGCTGGGGACGCCTGTAGGCTTCCTCAATCCTCTTCTGTACGCGCTGGCGGCCAATGCTGCCAACGCCGACGCCTTGAACGACATCACCACTGGGAATAACGATATCACCGGGAAAATCGGGGGCTATTCCGCGGGTCCCGGTTGGGACGCCTGCACCGGATTTGGTAGCCCGAACGCGACCGCCCTGGCAAACGCTTTGGCCGGCGCCAGTGCAGCCGCTCCAGGACAGTAACCGGCTGCTTAGGAACACCTCGGTGATTGGCAGGTAGGCCTTCTAGTACCCGCCAATTACCACGCCATAAGCGCCGTGTTTTCAACGAATTGTAACTTTCGTACTAGGGGACCACTAATTTCCATAGACACGATGGATTGATCCGCGCTACTATAGCGGGAATACCACGGCGGAACTTGAGTGATTCATGATTGAAATCCTGGTTGGTTTCCTGGTCGCGGCTGGCGTTGGACTGACAGGCGTTGGCGCGGGTTCGCTCCTGGCGCCGGTGCTCATGCTCTTCTTCAAAGTTCCGCCCGCTGCCGCCGTCGGTACCGCCCTGGCATTCTCGGCGGTCATCAAGCTGACCATCGCTCCGGTCTATATTTTCCGCCAACAAATCCATTATCCAACTCTGCTGCGGCTTTGCTGCGGGGGTGTCCCTGGCGTGCTGGTTGGCTTCTATGCCATGGATTTACTGGACGCGAAGCATCATCGAGGCGTCCTGTTTCTGGGCATCGGCGTGTTGGTTTCCAGCATGGCGCTGTACAATCTGATCCGGACCCTCCGCCGCAGCGCTCACGCCCGGATCATGACCGACCGCTCCAAATGGCTGCCTTTTATTGCCTTGGGGATCGGCACGGAAGTGGGTTTCTCTTCCGCCGGCGCTGGCGCTTTGGGAGGCGTCGCCCTTCTGAATCTAACCCCGCTTACCCCAGCGCGCGTGGTCGGCACCGATGTCATGTTCGGCCTGGCGTGTTCCCTGATCGGTGGCGGTTTCCACTTGTCCGCCGGACACTACCAGTCCGGTATCCTGATTCACCTCATCATCGGCGGCATGGTGGGCGCTTTGATCGGCGCTAATCTGCTCGCTGTTCTGCCCTCCCGGCCGCTCCGCGTGGCCCTGTCTGCCTGGCTCACGTGCATGGGTGTGCAGCTCTGCTGGCAAGCCTTCGGATAGCTTAAGTCCCTCTCCTACAACAATTTTATGGCACAGGCATGGAATCGCGCGTCTTTGTGCTCAACAATACTTGACAATTGTACGCTAATATTTTATTATTGTAATCGGATGAAGTTAAGTCCAACATCTTGAATCAAGGAGCCACACAACACAAATGTCCATCACTCATTCCGATCCATTGGCCAACCTCCGTTTCTTTGAAGATTCCTTCGCCCGTTTGCTCAACGAGCCGCGCGCAGGCCGGCCCTGGTCGCCTGCGGTCGACATCTTCGAAACCGAGGATGAGCTCATCCTCAAAGCGGATGTCCCCGAAGTCGAGCTCAAAGACATCGACTTGCGCGTCGAAAACCAGACCCTGACCCTGTCCGGCGAACGCAAGTTCGACAAAGAGGACACCACTAAGGGCTACCATCGCATCGAACGCGGCTACGGCCAGTTCACGCGCAGCTTCACTGTTCCCCAAACCGTCGATACGGAAAAGGTTGAGGCCGCCTACAACAACGGCGTCCTGACCGTGAAGTTGCCCAAGAAAGCCGCAGCCAAACCGCGGCAAGTCAAGATCGATGTCAAGCAGTAAAGTAAATTGCAATCCAATTGCAAGCGTGGGCGGCGGGGTCGAAAAGGCTCGCCGCCCAGTTTTTTTCCGAGCCGCGACCGTAAGGGAGCGGTTTCCGATATCCTAAAAGAAAGCAGGTCCCTGTGATCCGATTCGATAAGTTCACCCAAAAAGCCCAGGAGGCGCTGCAGCAGTCGCAGGAAGTGGCCGGCAAGTCCGACGGCCAGGTGCTTTATCCGCTGCACCTGCTGATGGCCCTCGCGCAGGAGAAGGAAGGCATCGTGCGCCCGGTCCTGGAGAAATGTGGCGTGCAGCCGGACGCCATTGTCTCCGAATGCGAGCGCCAGTTGCAAAACATCCCCAAGGTCAGCATGCCGCCGCAGCCTGGCCTGTACGCTTCGCAGCCCCTGAACGAGGTGCTGGAGCGGGCCTTCGACGAAGCCAGCCGCTTCAAAGACGAGTTCGTCTCCACCGAGCACCTGCTGCTGGCCATCTCCGCCCAGAAGCGCGACCCCGCCGCCCAACTGCTGGAGCGCGCCGGCGCCACGCACGAAGCCATCCTGAAAGCCCTGGTTTCCATCCGCGGCACACAGCGGGTGACCGATCCCAATCCTGAAACCAAGTACCAGGCGCTGGAGCGTTACGCCCTCGACCTGACCAAATCCGCCCGCGACGGCAAGCTCGATCCGGTCATCGGCCGCGAGGACGAGATTCGCCGCCTCATGCAAGTTCTCAGCCGCCGCACCAAGAACAATCCCGTCCTCATCGGAGAGCCCGGGGTAGGGAAGACCGCCATCGTGGAAGGCCTGGCCCAGCGCATCGTCAAGGGCGACGTGCCCGATCAATTGCAACACAAGAAGCTGGTGGCGCTGGACCTGGGTTCCATGGTTGCCGGCACCAAGTTCCGCGGCGAGTTCGAAGACCGCCTGAAAGCCGTGCTGAAAGAGATCACGGAATCGAACGGCGAGATCATCTGCTTCATCGACGAGCTGCACACGCTGGTGGGCGCGGGCTCCGCCGAAGGCGCCATCGACGCCGCCAACATGCTGAAGCCCGCCCTGGCCCGTGGCGATCTGCGCTGCATCGGCGCAACTACCCTCACCGAATACAAGCGCGTCGAAAAAGACGCCGCGCTGGCGCGCCGTTTCCAGACCGTCTTCGTCGGGGAGCCGACTGTGGACGATACCGTCGCCATCCTGCGCGGCTTGAAGGAAAAATTCGAGATCCATCACGGCGTGCGCATCAAGGACGCTGCTATCGTAGCGGCCGCCTTGCTTTCGCAGCGCTACATCACCGACCGTTTCCTGCCGGACAAAGCCATCGACCTGATCGATGAAGCGGGCGCGGCGTTGCGCCTGCAAATCGGCTCCATGCCCATTGAAATCGATGAGAAGGACCGCCGCATCACGCACCTCGAGATCGAGCGCCAGGCGCTGGGCCTCGAACGGGACTCCGCTTCCAGGGAGCGCCTGCGCCACGCCGAAGACGAACTGGAAAAGTTGCGCGGCGAAACCGCCACGTTAAAGGAACGCTGGAACCGCGAGAAGTCCGCCATTCACGGCGTGCGCCATCTCAAGGAAGAGCAGGAGCAATTGCGCAAAGACGAAGAGCAGGCCACCCGCCAGGGCGACTGGGAACGGGCCGCGCAAATCCGTTATGGCCGGCTGGCGCAAATCGAGAAGGACATTCAGGCGGCCGAGCGCGATCTGGAGGCCATCAAGGATTCCGCGTTGCTGAAAGAAGAAATCGACGACGAAGATATCGCCCGCATCGTGGCCAAGTCCACCGGCATTCCCGTGACCCGCATGCTGCAGGGCGAGGCGCAGAAACTGGTCCGCATGCCCGACAGCCTCAAAGACCGCGTAGTCGGCCAGGACGAAGCCGTGCGCTTGGTCTCCAACGCCATCCTGCGCAACCGCGCCGGACTGAGCGATCCCAACCGGCCTATCGGCAGTTTCATTTTCCTGGGACCCTCCGGCGTCGGCAAAACGGAGTTGGTGCGCGCGCTGGCCGAGTACCTTTTCGACGACGAGAAGGCCTTGATCCGCGTGGACATGTCCGAGTATGGCGAGAAGCACTCGGTAGCCCGTATGATCGGCGCGCCTCCCGGATACGTGGGTTACGACGAAGGCGGACAGCTCACCGAACAGGTGCGCCGCCGGCCGTATTCCGTGGTGCTGTTTGACGAAATCGAAAAGGCGCATCCGGACGTTTTCCACTCCATGCTGCAAATCCTGGACGACGGGCGCCTTACCGACGGCCAGGGCCGCACCGTGAGCTTCAAGAACACGGTGATCGTAATGACCTCCAATGTCGGGTCGACCAGCATGCGCGAGGTCGGTCCCATCGGATTCTCGGTGCACACCAAGAGCTCCGCCAACGAAGCCACGCGTACGCGCCTGCTGGATGCGCTGCGGAGCACCTTCCGGCCGGAATTTCTGAACCGCATCGACGACATCATCGTGTTCAATTCGCTGAGCCGGGAGCATCTCACCATGATTATCGATATCCAGTTGCGGCGCGTCGGCAAGCTGCTGAAAGACCGCGGTATCCACCTGGAGCTGACCGAGGCTGCCCGCGAGCTGCTGATCAAGGAAGGTTACGACCCGCAGTACGGCGCGCGGCCCATGCGGCGCGCGATCCAGCGGCTGATTCAGGATCCGCTGGCGCTCAAGCTGCTGAACGGCGATTTCCAGGAAGGCGACACTATCGAAGTGGACGCCGATCCCGCCGCCGGTGAGTTGCGTTTCCAAAAGCTGGTGCCAGTGGAGGTTTAATGGAGGGCGGGCATTTCTGCCCGCAGCCGGCTTTCAGCCGGCTTCCGGGAGGTTCAGACCCATGAATAACGTCAAGACCGTTCTGCTGCTCGGCCTGCTCAGCGCCATGCTGCTGTTCGTGGGCGCGGCGATCGCCGGACGCCAGGGCCTTTACATGGGGCTTGGATTCGCGGTGCTGATGAACTTCGGGAGTTACTTCTTCTCGGATAAGATCGCGCTGGCATCTTATAGCGCGCAGCCGGTTACCGAGACGGAGAACCCGGAAGTATACCGGCGCGTCGCGCCCATCGTGCGGGGCCTCACTCAGCGCATGGGACTGCCCATGCCGCGCCTGTGGCTGCTCCCCGAAGAGAGTCCCAACGCCTTCGCCACCGGACGCAACCCCGCGCACGCATCGGTGGCGGTTACGGTGGGCATTCTGCGGCTGATGGACGATCGCGAGATCGAGGGTGTGGTGGCGCACGAGCTGGGCCATGTGCTGCACCGCGATATCCTGATCAGCTCGGTGGCCGCCACCATCGCCGCGGCCATCATGTTCATCTCGCGCATGGCCTTCTGGTTCGGCGGCTCCGGCGACGACGAAGACCGCGGCGGCAATGCCATCGCGGCGTTCCTGATGATGATCCTGGGACCCTTCGCCGCATTGCTGATCCAGATGGCCATCTCCCGTTCGCGCGAGTATTCCGCCGACGAAGCTTCCGCTCAGTATACCCACGCGCCAAACGAACTGATCTCCGCGCTGGGCAAGTTGGAGACTTACTCGAAGCGCATTCCCATGGAAGCCAGCCCCTCCACCGCGCACATGTTCATCATCAAGCCGTTCACCGGGCAGTGGTTCATGAATATGTTTTCGACGCACCCTTCGACGGCCGATCGCATCGCAAGATTGCAGCATATGCGCTGAGGCCAGCCTCCGCATGAATCTGCAAGTTGTAGGGCGGACCCCTGATCCGCAGCCGGCCCCTTGGCCGGCTTGCCGGCAGCCGGCGAAGAACGGGTCGAGGGGGACCCGTCTACGCCAACGAGAACTTCGGTAGTGTCCTAATAAATTAGGACACTACCAGAACTTCTCGCTTTCGTGCCGCCCGATGGCCGCGCCACTGACTAGAGCACGTCAAAGAACTCGTCCGCTTTAAGCCCCGCCTGCCGAAGAATCGACTGGAAGGTACCCTTGGGCACGTCCCGGCTTCCGTGAACTGGCACGACCACAATGGTGGAGTGCCCGGGCTTTCTGAGAATATGATGGCTGCCCTCAGAAATACGAACCACTTCGAAGCCGAGCCTCTCGAGCACTCGGATGATCTGTTTTCCATTCAGCGAGGGACGGCTCGGCATCGTCAGCCGAGCGAGGCTCTGATCTTGCGGATTTCGTCTGCACTGAGAGGAATCGGCAACCGCAGATCCTCCGCGGATTGGAGATAGGCGACGACCATGTCCCGCGTATTTTCGAGAGCTTCCTCTTGCGTCTCCCCGAACGTGCTGATGCCGTTCAATTCTGGCACGTAGGTGACCCAGGCCCCGCTCTCCGCGTCCCATTCCATGTGAACCGTGACGCCCTCCAGATGGGCGAGCGGGTGGTCCGCGGGAATTGGCTCCCAACGGCTTTCGACGCTCGGTTGTTTACCCTTCATACCGGAACGGCCTTCACGCTTTCTGTCCCGAGTATATCAGAACCCCCGGCGACGGAGGCTGGCGCTAATTCTTCGCGATGAGCGGCGTGTTGCTGATGCCGGTTGGCGGAGTGCCCGTCCAGATTTGGATGGCGTAAGTGCCAGGAGCGAGCATGGGCGGGATTTGCATGTCGGCCTGCGCGAGACCGACTGAACCTGGCGCCATACCGATGAAGGAGATTGCAGCCGGCATTCCGCCGACTGTCGCCTGTGCCGCAGTCGTTGCCTGCGACAGCGGTTGCGATCGAGTAGCTTCTCCCAGGCCGACCGGGTTGCCCAGCGGTCCTATCCCGGTCAGGTAGACCGTAACATAGCTACCGGCCTTGGCAGGATTGCTCACGCAGTTGAGCGCGTAGTCCTGGTTCTGGGCCACCGCCAGATTATTCCCATACACACAAGATGCCGGGAGCGGCTGGTACGACATTGAAGCTGGTGGTTGCCGACAGGCCTCCGCCGCCCAGGGTGGCGCTGACGGCGCCTTGCGGGTCCTCGAAGATCAGCCGCAGGGCCTTGTTGCCCGTCATAGACTGTGTTGCAGGGATTCCTTGCCGGTGGGCGCGGCTCTGCCTAGGCCCTCCACGCTACCACAACCTGGAAGACGCCGGATACCGTCTCGGGCTGGGCAAGGGCCAAGGTGACGCAGCATCCGAGGATGGGCGCTAGTGTTACGAGCCGCATGGATCGATTATCCTTCCAACGGCCGGAAAAGAGGAGGGACAGGCTGGGACGCCTGTCCCACTGGAACAACTAGGCTGTCCGCATGGCTTCCGACTTATCGCCGGATATAGCCGCTTGCGCCGCAGCCAGGCGGGCGATCGGCACGCGATATGGCGAGCAGGACACGTAGTTCATGCCGATGCGGTAACAGAACTGCACCGAGCTGGGCTCTCCGCCGTGCTCGCCGCAGATCCCCACTTCCAGATCCGGGCGCGCCTTGCGGCCATTCTTCGTGGCCATCTCCACAAGCTGTCCGACGCCTTGCTGGTCCAGCACGGCGAAGGGATCGTGCTTGAAGATCTTGGCGTTCTCATAATCCTTCTGGAATTTCGTGTAATCGTCGCGGGAAAGACCCATGGTAGTCTGAGTCAGGTCGTTCGTCCCGAAACTGAAAAATTCGGCCTCCTTGGCTATTAAGTTGGCGGTAAGTGCGGCGCGCGGAATTTCGATCATGGTGCCGACAAGATACTTCAAGTCTTTCATACCGGCCTTCCCCAGCACTTCGCCGGCAACCCGCACGACAATCGCCTTCTGATTCACGAACTCCTCCACCGAGCCAATGAGCGGGATCATGACTTCGGGAATCACCTTCACTCCTCTCTTAGCCACCTGCACGGCGGCCTCGAAAATGGCGCGCGCCTGCATCTCCGTGATCTCGGGATAGGTGATGCCCAGGCGGCAGCCGCGATGGCCCAGCATGGGGTTGAATTCGTGCAGCTCTTCGACGCGCTCCAGCAAATTCGTCAGGACCTTCTTCAGATCCTTTACCGTGGCGCCGAGGCGCTCATAGCGGGCGGCCATCTCCTTCTTGGCCTTGAGATCGGCGGCGGGCAGCTTGGCCAGATCCACCATGAGCTGTTCGCGCTTGGGCAGGAACTCGTGCAGCGGCGGATCGAGCGTGCGGATCACCACTGGGAATCCGTCCATGGCCGTGAAGAGGCCCGCGAAATCCTTGCGCTGCATGGGCAGCAGCTTCAACAGCGCTTTGCGGCGGTTTTTCTCGTCGCGCGCCAGGATCATGGCCTGCATGTGCGCAATGCGATCCTCGGCGAAGAACATGTGCTCGGTGCGGCACAGGCCGATACCTTCCGCGCCGAACTTGCGCGCCGCTTTGGCATCGCGCGGGATGTCGGCATTGGCGCGCACGCCGAAGCCGCCGCGGAATTCATCCGCCCAGCCCATGAACGTGGCCATAACGCCGGACGAAGGATCGGCGTCCAGAGTGTTGGCTTGCCCCGCAAAGACTTCGCCGGTGGAACCATCGAGCGACAACCAGTCGCCTTCCTTCAGGATCATCTTCTTGCCGTCCACGGCAACACTCATTTCCTGGCGATGCTCGTTGACCTCAATGGCGCCCGCTCCCGCCACGCACGGAATGCCCATGCCGCGCGCGACCACGGCCGCGTGACTGGTCATTCCGCCGCGCGAGGTGAGGATGCCCTTGGCGACTTCCATGCCGTGTATGTCGTCCGGAACGGTTTCGGCGCGCACCAGGATGACGGGCCCCTTGGCGGCCTGCACTACGGCCTCATTGGCGGTGAAAACCACGCGGCCGACCGCGGCGCCGGGCGATGCCGGCAGTCCGGTGGCGATGGTTGCCAGCGATTTCTTCGAGGCCGGGTCCAGCACCGGGTGCAGAAGCTGATCGAGCTGCTGCGGGTCGACGCGCTGGATGGCTTCCTCCTTGCGGATCAAGCCCTCGTTGACCATGTCCACCGCGATGCGCACGGCGGCCGGACCGGTGCGCTTGCCGTTGCGCGTTTGCAGCATGTAGAGTTTGTGGTCCTGGATGGTGAATTCAAAATCCTGCACGTCGCGATAGTGCTTTTCCAGACTGCTAGTGATTTCCCGGAGCTGCTTGTAAGCCTCGGGCATTAACGCGCCGAGCGCCTCGATGGGCTGCGGCGTGCGCACGCCGGACACCACGTCTTCGCCCTGCGCGTTCACCAGAAACTCGCCGTAGAAAACCTTCTCGCCGGTGGACGGGTTGCGCGTGAAGCCCACGCCGGTCGCGGACGTGTCGCCCATGTTGCCGAACACCATGGCTTGTACGTTTACAGCGGTGCCCAGGTTATCCGGGATGTTGTTCATCTTGCGGTAATGGATGGCGCGGGCGTTGAACCAGGAGCGGAACACGGCATCGCGCGACATGGCAAGCTGCTGGATGGCCTCCTGCGGAAACGGTTTGCCGGTCTTTTTTTCGACGAGCTTTTTGTAATCGGCGATGACTGCCTTGAGATCCTCGGCCGTGAGGTCGGTGTCGAACTTGGCTTTCACTTTCTTCTTGCGGCCGTCGAACACATGATCGAAATCGTGTTTTTCGATATCCAGCACCACGTTGCCGAACATCTGGATGAAGCGGCGGTAGCAATCGTAGGCGAACCGCGGATTGTTGCTTTTGCGCTCCAGCGCCTGCACGGTTTTGTCGTTCAGCCCGAGGTTGAGGACGGTGTCCATCATGCCCGGCATGGAGAACTTGGCGCCCGACCGCACGCTGACCAGCAGCGGATTTTCGGTGTCGCCCAGCGTCTGCCCCATCTGCTTCTGGAGTTTTTCGAGCGCCTGCAGCATTTCCTTGTGGATGGCATCGGGAACCTGGTTGTGGTTCTCGAAATAGATGTTGCAGACTTCCGTCGAGATGGTGAAGCCGGGCGGCACGGGCAGATTCGCGCGGCACATTTCGGCCAGCCCGGCGCCTTTGCCGCCGAGCACATCTTTCATGGTTCCGTCGCCATCGGCCCCGCCGGGACCGAATTGGTAAACATGTTTTTTCATAATCTTCTCCTATGAGTTCGTGACAATCTCCGAAAAATCGGCAAACGTTCGAAACTGTTCCAGCAGGTTGTGCAGCATAGCCAGGCGATTGGCCCGGACGGCCGGGTCGGGCGCGTTCACCAGCACCTTGTCGAAGAACAGGTCCACTTTGGGACGCAGCGCGCCGATGCGGTCTTCAATGGGTTGCCCGGCAGTGCGATTGATCTCGGTAAATAGGTCGCGTTCGGGTCCAGGTTCCAACAGGGCCGAGTTGAAGGGGCCGCCCGTGAACTCCGCCTGGCGCAGGATGTTCTTAATGCGCCTGAAGCTCGCAGCCAGCGGCTCGAAATCGGGCGAGTGCCGGATCCCCTGGAGGCGCAACAGCCGCGATTCCAGGTCGGGCAGATTACTCCAGCCGGCAGCTACGGCTGCGTTCACATCGTCATACCGGAATCCACGTGCACGAAAGTAGTATTTGATGCGCTCTTCAAAGAATTCGACAAGTGTCCATTCGCTGGCGATGAGGTCAGGCAATGGCGCGGACGCAATGTGGCCCTCGACTATAGTCTTGACTACGCCCTGGGCCGCGCGCCGCAGCGCGAACGGATCGCGGGAGCCGCTGGGAATCAGGCTAATGCGGAAGCATTCGCGCAGCGTGTCGAGTTTATCCGCTACCGAAACGAGCTGGCCTGCGAGACTTCGCGGGATCGAATCCTCCATGCTCTCGGGCTTATAGTGATCATAGATCGCCTGCCAGACTTCTTCCGGTTCGCCCTGCGCGCGCGCGTAGAGTCCTCCTATTACGCCCTGTAGTTCGGTGAACTCCTTTACCATCTCGGTCGTGAGATCGGCCTTGGCTAGACGCGCGGCACGCTGGGCGTGTTCGTCGCCGCCGAGTGTCTTCACCATGTTCACCACGCGTTCCGTCTTTTCCAAATACGACCCTAGCTTCGCCTGGAAGGTTACGTGGGCGAGGTCTTCGACGCGGTCCGCCAGCTTCTTGTGGTGATCGGTTTGCCAGAAGAATCGCGCATCGTTGAAGCGTGCGCGCAGGACGCGCTCGTTGCCACGCCGAATCAGGCCTTCGGGGTCGGCTTTCGTGTTCATCACGGCAACAAACCGGGGCGCGAGACGGCCGAACTCGTCTATCACCGAGAAGTACTTCTGGTGGTGGCTCATTACCGTGCTGAGGACTTCCTCGGGCAGTTCGAGGAACTGCGGATCGAAGTCGCCGGCAATGGCGGTGGGGTACTCGGTGAGATCGATGAGTGCTTTGATCAAGGACAGGTCTGGCTTTATCTCCACGCCCAGATCTGCGATGCCCTTGTTGATCATGTCTTGCCGGTCGCTGCCCCGCAGGATTACGAAGTTTTCGCGGAGCGCTTGTTCGTAGTTTTCGATGGTGACGGGGATGTGTGCAGATCCCAGGCGACGGTGGCCGGTTGTTTCGTTGCCGGAGTGGACGCCGGCGAGTTCAAAGGGAACCACATCGTCACCGAGCAGCGCGACGATCCAACGAATAGGACGGATGAAGCGCGGGCCACTCTTGCCCGTCCAGTACATAGTCTTTGGAAACGCGATCTTCAGGATGATGCCGGGCAGGGAATCGGCCAGCACCTCGATCATCCTGCGGCCGGGGGTCTTGCGGAGGTACGTGTAGTATTCGCCTTCGATCGATAGTTCGGCCGGTGCAACTCCCTGCTTGCGGGCGAACCCTTCGACGGCTTTCTCGGGGGCGGTTCTGCGCGGACCCGTGACTCGCTCTTCGGTGTCCGGCATGCGTTCGGGAAGGCCGTCCGCGCGAGCCGTCAGCCGGCGCGGTGTGGCGTCCATGCGTGCGCCGATGCCCAGGCCCTCTAGCTGGCCACGCAAGCTTTCCAGCGCACCCGGAATCATCCAGTCGGGGATCTCCTCCGTGCCGATCTCCAGCAGAAAAGGAAGGCTCATTGCGCCGCCCCCTGCTGATCGGCCCAGGCATGCGCCACGCCCACCGCCAGCTTGCGCACGCGCTGAATCACGCCCACCCGCTCCGTTACGCTGATCGCGCCGCGCGAATCGAGCGTATTAAACAGGTTCGAACATTTCAGCACCTGGTCGTACGCAGGCAGCAGCGGGAAGCGCGCCTTCTCGGTTGCTTCCTGCGTGGACTTCGGATACAACGCCAGCAGCCGCGCGGCCTCGCCTTCGTGCAGGTCGAACAGCTTCCACAGCGTATCGACATCGGCCATCTCGAAGTTGTAGACCGAAAACTGCACTTCGTCCTGCAACCGCACATCGCCGTAGCTGAAGCCGGGCGCCCACTCGATGTCGTAGACGCTGTCTTTCACCTGCAGGAAAGCCGTGAGACGCTCGAGTCCGTAGGTCAGCTCGGCGGGCACCACCTCCAGGTCGATGCCGCCGCACTGCTGAAAATAAGTGAACTGGGTGATCTCCAGACCGTCCAGCATCACCTGCCAGCCGACGCCCCAGGCGCCCAGCGTAGGCGCTTCCCAATTGTCTTCCTCGAACTTGATGTCGTGTTGGGTGAGGTCGATGCCGACCGCTTCCAGGCTGCCCAGATACTGCTCGATGACATCCGCGGGCGAAGGTTTCAGAATCACCTGCAATTGGGAATGCTTGTAGAGCCGGTTGGGATTCTCGCCATAGCGCCCATCGGCCGGCCGGCGGCTGGGCTGGACGTATGCCACGCGGTAGGGCTTCGGCCCCAGCACGCGCAGGAAAGTCTCGGGACACATGGTGCCCGCGCCCACCTCCACGTCGTAAGGCTCCTGGATGATGCAGCCGCGCTGGGCCCAATACTGTTTCAGCTTGAAGATGATCTCTTGAAATGACTGCATCGTCTATTCTGCTTCGAGGACCGGCGCCGTCATCAGCTTGCGCTCGATGTGCTGCTCGATCTGCTGGACCAGGAAGCGGCGCAGGTCCGCGCACGTCTCGCGCGCCCAGCCCGTCCGGCCGATTTGCGCGACCGGCTTGCGCAACATCTCCTCCACCATGGCCCTCGATTCCCCGCTCAATTCGTAGCTGCCCGCGCCCGGCTTCCGGCATTCGGCGCACATCAATCCCACCTGGCCGCGGATGAAGAACGCCCGCTCACGCGTCTCGCCGTCTCTGAGCAGGCTGCCGCAACTCAGGCAGACATTCGGATCGGGCAGAAAACCCGAAAGCCGCACCGCCCACAAGCTGAAGTACGTTACGGCGCGCCAGACGCCCCCCGACCCGACGGCATCGGCGGCGTGCATATGTTCCAGCACCGCGATCAGCAGGCGGAAGAACCGGTCGTTCGGTTCGCCGGGCGGCAGTAACTGATCTGTAACTTCCGCGAAATAATCCAGCGCGACGGCCGCACGGTAATCCGACAGCAGCCGGAATTGGGAGACCAGCAACTCGCAGGAATCCAGGTTGACCAACTCCCTGGTCTCGCGCTGGAAATACGACATGCGCACTTGCGAGAGGCGTTCCAATCCGGCGCCGAACGGGCTCTTGGGACGGCGCGCCCGCTTGGCCACGCCGCGCAGTTTCCCCTGGTCGCGGGTTAGAAAGCTGACGACGAGGTCGGCTTCCTTGAAGGGGTAACTGCGGAGCACGAAGGCTTCGCTCACTTGAGCCGGCACATGTTGATATTTAAGAGTATCACATGGTGCTTGGGCGCGGTTTGCGGTGCGATAGAGTTTCTGGCCGCAATGGCGTCCGGAATGTGCGGGAATGTGCAGGGTTGTGCTTCCGGCCCCCTGCGATACAAATCTGGCAAAACGAAACCAATGCGGCAATTTCGTAGTGTATAAATACCTTTAGCGACTCAAGTTGACTGCGTATAATTAAAGTGTTGCATTCATTATTTTGGCAGGACTCCCCGGCTACGTGGCCGGGCCCTTGTAGCTACATGACAGGCCAGGAGGCCTGTCCTACTCGGCTGAAACGGGGACGGCAACGGGTGGTTCGGCGCTCGCACGCAGCGCCTTGTTCTTGACACTCTTGGTCACGCCAAACGCAAACGATTCGCCGATCGAGCCGACATCAAACGCTCTAATGACATAGGTGCCGTCGACGTTGGCGACATCCAGGAAGTTGCGCCCGGATTCCTGCGCCGGCGTGGCAATCGCGAGAAAAGTTGCACGGATGCCTTCCCCGCTGAGATGGATAGCCGGCACGCGCGCCAAGTCCTGCGCTTCGGTGCTCATCCAGATGGTGTACTGGCCGGGTTGCAACAGCGTGTTCCCGAAATACGCAGCCGTGGGCAGTTCGAAAGTCCCCTTCAGGACCGATTGGGCGTTAGCCCGCGCCGTAGTTAAGCCGAGCGCCAAACCAATGAGCGCCAAGCCGATGGTCAAGTGTTTCCGTACGTTCATGTTTATTCTCCTTTAATGCGCCTCGCCGGCTGAACCCTTTGAGGCAATTGATTCGTCTATGTGGTAGATGGGCGAACCGGAGGCGAAGTTTATTAGCAGGGCGTCAATTGCATCTGAAGACGGAAGCAGAGGATTAGAAAGGGTTTAGCCGATCATGTCATTTCCCGCGCCGAAATCCATGAGCATTATTTCAAAGCTGCGTTTCGGACCCTTCGAAGTGGATCTCGAAAACAGGGAACTGCGCAAACATGGGATCCGCGTGAAACTGCAGCGCAAACCGTTTCAGATTCTCGAATACCTGTTGCAAAGGCCAGGCCAACTGGTGATGCGCAACGATCTCGCGCAACTTCTTTGGCCCGATATGCACGTGAGTTTCGACCACAGCCTAAACACCGCGGTGAACGCCCTGCGGCGCGCGCTGGGCGATACGTCGCGCAATGCGCGCTTCATCGAAACGCGGACGGGACTCGGATATCGTTTCATGGCGTCGGTGGAAGAAGTGGGCGGCGCGATTGCGCATGCGGAGGCCGGCATTCAACTAGTACACTCGAATGCCGTTGGCGCCGGCGTAGGCATTGAGGTCCCGCAAGACTGTCTGAAGGGACGGTATTTCTGCCACAAGCTTACCGAAGAGGATCTGCACAAGGGCGTGGCGCATTTCAACGCCGCTTTGGCGCAAGATGCGAACTGCGCGTTCGCCTACGCGGGTCTGGCGGACGCGCATTGCCTTGCCGCAGTGCTGAATATGGCGCCGCCGGGCGAGATCTATCCGCGCGCGAAAGAGATGGCGCTGAGCGCTCTGCGCGCGAGACAGGATTTGGGCGAGGCGCACGCCGCGCTTGCCAGCGTGAAGAGACTGTTTGAGTGGGATTGGGCGGGCGCCGAGGCGGAGTACCTTACGGCGCTGGTTTTGAGCTCCAACGCCGCCATGATTCATCAGGCGTATGGCGCGCATCTGGCGGCCACGGGCAAAACCGAAGAAGCCGTGCGCGAACTGCGGCGGTCGGAAGAAATCGATCCGTTGTCGCCGATGGTGAACGTCGGGGTGGCATGGGGCCTCTATGTGGCGCGGGATTTCCAGGGCGCCTCGGAACAGTCCTGGAAGGTGCTGGCGATGGAGCCTAAGTTCGGCGCGGCGCAATATACGCTGGGGCTGGCGTATGCGCAGATGGGTTTGACCGAGGATGCCATCGTGGAATTGCGCAATGCGCGCACCTGCGCGGGCGATCAGCCGGCGGTGCTGGCAGCTCTGGCGCATGTATATGCCTGCGCCGGGGAATCCAGCGAGGCAGGCGCGATGCTGGACGAACTGGAGAATATGTCGCAGCGCCGGTATGTTTCGCCTTACTGGCTGGCTTTGGTCTACTCCGGCTTGGGAGATCGCGCGCGCGCGCTGGAATTGTTGGGCCGCGCGTATGCGGAACGCGACGTCTGGCTGACCTGGCTGGGAGTGGAGCCGCGCTTCGATGTGTTGCGCGGTGAGCCGAGGTTCGCGGAACTGGTGCGGGGAGTCGGGCTGGAGAAGACAGGAGTCAGAAGTCAGGAGTAAGAATGGCTGTGGGGCAGGTTGGCAACCTGCGGGCCGATTGTTAATCGGCCCAGTTTGCGCCGATTCCCAATCGGCGCGCAGGATGCCATCCTGCCCCACAAATTCACATACCCGAGGCGGCTGAAACGGGAACGGTTACCGGCTGTGTGGCGGCGCCGCGAAGCGTCAGCTCGCGGAGGGCCTTGGGCATGCCAAACCTATACGATTTGCCCAGCGGGCCTTCATCGAATTCCCGGATAACATAGGTTCCGTCGACGTCGTCAACTCTGAGACGACTGTGTCCGGAGGATTCGCCGGCGCCGGCCGGAGTGAAAAAAGTCGCGGAGATGTTTTCGCCCCGAAGATAGATCAGCTCGACTCCCGTGGTGGACCGGTCCAGCGACAAGGTGTACGCGCCAGGCTGCAACAGCGTGTTATTCCAATAGGCCGCCACGGGCAGGGTGAAAGTTGCCTTCGTTATGGTTGCGGCGCTGGCTCCCACGGCGGTCAGGCCGAGGAGAGTCACTAGCGCCAGGGTCAGTGCGAATCGTTTATGTAAGTTCACAAGTCTTTCCTTTCTTGCACCGCTACAAGGCGGATTTTGTTTGTCTACAACTCAGACGAAGCGGCGGCCACGCGGTTGTGCCGCCTCGGATCAATTGTTTGTCAATTCGCGTACAATGGCTGGGGCGGTCCGAAACAAATGGAACATTACACTTGGGAGAATTTGGATAAAGAGGTCCTGAATCCGCGCATCTGGCGCAAGGTAATCACGGGTGAAAAGGCCATGGTGGCGCAGGTCTTCATCGCCAAGGGAGCAGTGGTTCCCGAACATCGACACGAGAGCGAGCAGATCACCTACATCCTGGAAGGCGCGCTGGAGTTCGAAATCGAAGGGCGCACCATCGTGGTTTCCGCGGGCCAGGTGCTGCGCATCCCTTCGTACGTGCCGCATCGCGCGGTGGCGCTCGAAGATACGCTCGACCTGGATATCTTCAGCCCGATTCGCATGGATTGGCTGACCGGCCAGGACGACTATCTGCGCCAGGGCTAGGATCATGAATCTGGGAATCAAAGATCGCGTGGCGGTGGTGGCCGCGTCCAGCCGGGGATTGGGCCAGGCCGTGGCGCGGAGGCTCGCAAAAGAAGGCGCCAAACTCGCGCTTTGCGCGCGCACCTCCGCGGCTCTGGATGCCGCCGCGGAGGAGATCCGCCGCGAGACCGGCGCGGAAGTGATGACGCGCGCCTTGGACGTGACGGCCTACGACAAAGTGCGGGGGTTTGTGGCCGCGGTCGTGGAGCGGTTCGGGCGCCTGGATATTTGCGTGGCGAACGCAGGAGGTCCGCCGGCCAAGAGCTTCGCCGAAACCAGCATCGAAGATTGGCGCGCCGCGGCCGATCTGAATTTGATGAGCACGGTCTACTTCGCCAAGGAAGCGCTGCCGGCGATGCAACGGCAGCAGTGGGGCCGCTTCATCGCCATCACGTCGGTGGCGGTGAAGCAGCCGGTGGAAGGGCTGATTCTCTCGAATGCCGTGCGGTCCGGGGTCAGCGGGCTGATCAAGACGCTGGCCAACGAATACGGGCGTGACGGCGTACTGGTGAATAACGTGTGCCCCGGCTATACCGCCACCGCGCGCCTGGTGGAACTCAGCCGCAGACTGGCCCTGAAGGAGGGCGTGGATGCGGCGGAGATCGAGGAGCGCTGGGCGCGGCAGACGGCTCTCGGCCGGGTGGGACGGCCGGAAGAATTCGCGGACCTGGTGGTTTTCCTGGCTTCCGAGCGAGCTGCCTACATTACGGGGGTGTCGATTGCGGTGGACGGTGGGCTGGTAAAGGGTTTGTACTGATTCAGACCGGTTGTTCCGACTTGGGACATTCCGTCCCGATCAGGTCGCGAGCGACGGCTGCAGAGTGGCGGCAGAAATAATCTGCACTTGACGTTGTACGGTAACGATGCGGCTCTCGATGGCGGTTAGAAACACCGCTTTACGGGACGACTCCGGCCATGTCCGGACCACTTCGCGGCGGTACTTGAGGAATGCCATTTCTTCGTTCATGACTTGGGGAGAGCACGCGGAGTGCCAGAGTGTGAATGAACCGGAAGGTGTACCGACCAGGGTGGCATGCCGATAGAATCGTCATACGCGAATCCGGATATACAAAAAGTCGCGGCTGACCTTCGGGATCTGGCCGAGTACGTCACAGGACCTAGGGCCGACGAGCGTCTAACCTTTATCCACGACGAGGCCGAAAGGTTGGCTCAACCCGCTCCCCAAGCCGGGGAAGGCGCGCCCAACGCGTCACAGGCGGAGCCAGCCCCTTCCGAGGGCCAAGCCGCGAGGGCAATTCGCCAAGTTTAGGTTAAGCGGCCGCGAGGGTAGCGCGCCTATTTCCAACGTTTCTCTGCCCGAACAGGCCGTCGACCGTCCGTGGGACCATACCCCTTCAGTGCTGCCACTTCGTCTGCGAACCCTCGCCCGCAAACGGCCAATTCTTGTCCAGCACTAACTCCCTCTCCCGCTGCGCTTTCGGCACCAAGTCGATTTTCAGGTTCTCGAAGAAATGCACGCCCGTCTTCCCCGCCGTGGCGATATCGATGTCACCGTCGCCATCCAGGTCCGCCACCACGAATTGCGTCCCGGCGCCGGCCGTGCCATTCAACGAGATCGGATATCTCGTAAATTCGCCGGTCTTGCGGTCGATCTTGTAGTAGTAGATTACCAGCGGATCGTAGGAGCCGGGATCGCCGCCATCGTGTCCACGGTAGCGCTTTCCGGCCAGCAGTTCCAGTTGGCCGTCGCCGAATAGGTCCGCCAACTTCAGCGCATGCACCTGAGAGAACGATTCGTCGATGGTATGCCTGACCCAGCGGCGGTTGGCGGCGTCGCCCTGCTGCTCCAGCCAGTACAGGCCGTAGCTGTGTCCGCGGCCGTAAATGATATCCATTTTGCCGTCGCCATTCACGTCGTAGCCAATTATCGGGAACCCGGCTTCCTCCAGATCCCAATCGCCGTGCCACTCCCACTGGTCGCGATCGGCGTCGATATTCCTGAACCAGCCATGCGGCGTCAGAAGATCCATTTTGCCGTCGCCATCGATGTCCGCCATGCCGATGCCGTGGCCATCCTGGTCATGGCCGCCCACGTGGTGGACCTTCGGCTCGGGGCCGGCGAAGTCCACCCAAATGATTCCCGAGCGGCCGTAGTGCGCCAGCGCCAGATCCGGCTTACCGTCGCCATTGAGGTCCGCCATCCAGCCGCCCTCGGTCTCGACCGAGTGGGTGATGAAGTGGCGCTCCCACATGACTCCCGGTTTTTTCGGGTTCTCGTACCAAAACAGCCCATCCGTCATCCAGCCTGCGGTCACCACGTCCGGCGCGCCATCGTGATTCACGTCCACTACCCACTCGCCGCAGTCGGACACAAATTCTCCGACGATATCGACGGTGCGGTATTGGTGGCGCTTCCACTCGCCGCCTTGCGGCCCCGGATTCTCGTACCAATACGCCCCGCTAAGGATATCCGGCCGCCCGTCGCCGTTCATGTCCAGGGTGGTGATGCCCTCGGCGTGATCGGCGCTCAGCCGATGGATGGAATAAGTGGTTTGCGGCACATCGCCGGGCGCGTTGCCGCGCACTTGATTCAGTTGCCCGTAGACGGCGTCCGGCAACGCAGCCGAGGTCAGCGCGGCCAGACTCGCCAGAAAAAGATGCCTCATCGATATGCAACTCCTCACCGAAGAGTGTAGTCGCTAGCGCCAGGGTTTGGGAAGCGCCCGCTCACCGATGGCGCGGCGCCGCACTCCGGTTTACCGCTCCATCAGGACCTGCAACCGGTCCAGGGCCGCGGACCAATACTTCTGCAGGCGCTGTGTATCGCTTTCCGCCAGTTTTGCGTGCGACACCACCACCCTGGTCTTGCCGCGGCGCTCGTAGAACCGGACCGCCACGCGGGTTTCATCGGGCCAGTCGAGGTGCAGAACTTTTTGAGGCACGGTCTTCGAGATTTCGAATTTCGCGTCCGGCAGCCAGCGCGCCAGCGTGGCGGGGTCCTGCCACGCCGCCCAGACCGCGGATCGGGGAACAGCCACGATCTTGCTGAGCGTGACTTCATAGCGCCTTCCAGGGGGATCGCCGTGCTGGTCCTGGCGGATGCCGCGTTCGTTCTCATAGCCCACCGCGACCATCTGGCTCCACCAGCGCGTCAGGCCCATCTGTTTTTGAAGCAAGAGGGCGATCTCGGGGTGGTCCATCATGCGGGCGCCGGCCTTGTCCAGGATCTTGCACCACTCGGCCCAGGTCTTGCCGGTCTTGGCCTTCACCGCATCGTCGGTAAGGTTACCCACGCGTATCTGCTGGAAGGGCTTTGCCATAGCTTTGCTATAACGTGGTTCGATTTTAGCTCAATCCCCAGGAACTCTGCACAATTTGTGAAAAACCATTGAGCTTTGCATAAGACGATTACAGTTCGCTAAGAGAATGTGGGGCGGGTCCCCTGACCCGCGCCGAGCCCCCTGGCTCGGCTGTCGGACCAGGGGGTCCGACGCGGGCGAGGGCGCCCGCCCCGCCTTCGGATTGTCACTGTATTGTGCGAGCCTCAATAAGTGCCGATTTTGCGCACCGATTGTCCGCGCAGCTCCCCCAGCAGTTCGCGCACGGTTTTCCGGGTGACCGGGTCGCGCAGGTCCGGGGCCAGGTCCGCCAGGGGCGCCAGCACAAAGCGGCGGCCGCGAAGACGCGGATGCGGAATTTCGAGCGACGGCATCGTAACTACGGAATTCCCAAGCAGCAGGATATCGATGTCGATGGTGCGCGGTCCCTTGGGCGCGAGGCGGCGGCGCCCGAGCTGGGCTTCGACCTTGGCAATGCGGCGCAGCAACTGCAACGGGAACAGGTCCGTCTCGGCTTCCGCTACCTGGTTCAGAAACCAATGCTGGCCGGGCACATCCATGGGTTCGGTTTCGTATACCGGCGAGACCCGGAGGATGTGCAGGCGCGGCGATTCGAGCGCGCACACGGCCGCCTGCAACATCGCCGCGCGGTCGCCCATATTCGATCCCAGGCCCAGATAGACCGTCTTCATAGCTTAAAAGCGGTTCTCAAAATAGCGCGGGATGATCGCCGCGAAAGTGCCGCTCGATATGAAAATATTCGTACGCCGCATCCGTGGCCACCCGTCCGCGCGGCGTGCGGTTCAGGAAGCCGAGCTGGATCAGATACGGCTCATAGACTTCTTCGATGGTATCGGCCTCCTCGGAAATGGACGCGGCGATGGTGTTCAGCCCCACCGGGCCGCCGCGATATTTTTCGAGGATGGTGCGCATGATTTTCTGGTCGATTTCGTCGAGGCCGAAGCGATCCACTTCCGCGAGGTCCAGCGCGGTCTGCGCCACGGCTTGCGTGATGCGGCCCGCGGCGCGCACCTGGGCGTAGTCGCGCACGCGGCGCAGCAGGCGATTGGCGATGCGCGGCGTCCCCCGGCAGCGGCGCGCGAGCTCTTCGGCGGCATCGTCGTCGATGCCCACGCCCAGCAGGCGGGCGGAGCGCTCGACGATGACGGTCAACTCGTCCACCGCGTATGGATCCAGGCGCAGCACCAACCCGAAGCGGCCCCGCAGCGGCGCGCTGATGAGTCCTTGCCTGGTGGTTGCGCCAATGGCCGTAAAGCGCGGCAAGGGCAGCGAGTGCGTGCGCGCGCCCGGGCCCGTTCCCACCAGGATATCCATCCGGAAATCCTCCAGAGCAGAGTAGAGCATCTCTTCCACATCGGGCATCAGGCGGTGGATCTCGTCGATGAAGAAAACCTGGCGCGCGCGGATGTTGCTGAGAATGCCGGTGAGGTCCAGCTTCTTTTGCAGCACGGGTCCGGACGTCACGGTGATGGGCACTTGCAATTCTTCGGCGATGATGCAGGCCAGCGTGGTTTTGCCCAGGCCCGGCGGACCGTAGAGCAGCACGTGATCCATGGCTTCGCCGCGCAGGCTGGCGGCCTCGATGGCGATGGCCAGGTTCTCCTTCAGCTTTTTCTGGCCGGCGAAGTCGGCGAGGCTGCGCGGGCGGAGTCCGGCTTCGAACTGCGCATCCTCGGGCTGCCGCGCGCCGGAAACAAGTTCCCGATCGGGCATTCGTTTCAGCTTACCGTACCAGTTCCAAGGCGCGCCGGAAGAGCGGCTCGAATTCGGTGTCGGGTGCGGGGGGGGCGCCTGCCACGCGCGCCTTGCGCACGGCGGCTTCGGCGGCGGGGCGCGCGCAGCCCAGGTTGAGCAGCGCTGACAGAACATCCTGCTCGATAGCCGTCAATGCCCCGCTAGGCGCGCCGGGCCCGCCTGACGAAGAGGCGGATTCCTCGCCGGAGGGCGCCGGCATTTTGTCGCGCAGCTCCAGGATCATGCGCTCGGCGGTCTTCTTGCCTACGCCGGGAATGCGCACCAGCCGGTCGACCTCGCCGCGCCGGATGTTGGCGATCAGATCCAGGGCGGGGATGCCGGAGAGTACCGCCATGGCCATTTTCGGGCCGATGCCGGAAACGGAGATGAGCTTCTCGAATAGCGCCTTCTCATCTTGCGTGAGAAAACCGTAGAGGGCCAGGGCGTCCTCGCGCACGTGGGTGTGGATGCGGAGGCGCACTTCCGCGCCTGTGTCGGGCAGATGCGCGTAGGTTGAGACGGGGATGGTCACGTCGTAGCCCACGCCGCCTACATCCACTACGGCTTGGTTCGGATGCTTTTCGAGCAGCACGCCGCGCAGTAAAGCGATCATAAGACTGTATTGTAAGGTGGGGCGGACCTCCAAGTCCGCGCGGGTCCGGCAGGGCCGCTGCGCGCCTCGCATCAATCCAAATTCAAGACCAGCTTCAACGCGTGGTAGACTTCCGCCATGCGCGCGGCAGGCATGATCCCTGCTGCTCTGGGCAATTTCGAAGCCGGATTACACAATCGAGCCTGGTCGAGAGAGCGGAGTTGGAAACAAAGGAACACGGTATCCTTCGGCAGCCCTGTTTCCCGGGCCGTCGCCCTGACGTTGGTCGGGTAGTCACGCACCACATTCGCCGCATCAGTCCCAGCTACCACCGCGACTACCAGTGGTTGGCGGTTGATGGCATCCGAGGAAACGACCAGAACCGGCCTTACGCCTGATTGTTCCTGCCTTCAGTGGGGTCGAGTCTCGCGAAGAGTAGATCTCACCGCGTCTGATCATGCGATAATCCGTCGATCTCCGCAACGGCGAACTCTCGGGCGATTGCGATGTTCTCCGCCTGGATGGCCGGGTCGGAAGCCATTGCCGCCATCGCCTGCCGGAAAGCCCTCGCCTTGCGGCGGCCGACAAACTCCCGCAAGGCGATAGTCACGAGTCGATTCATGTTTCCTTGCAGATCGGGAGGAGCGACGGCTGCCACTTCCTCCACCAAGCTGCGCGGGAGCGCCACGCTGCGGCGCACTATTGTGGTCCGATGTTGGGTCCTCATGTGCACACCATCTATCACACATATTATATCAGGGTTGCCGCGGAACGGACACGGCAGCAGACCGTTGCCGTCGGTGGCCGTGAGCGCCGCGAGGCGCGTGAGAATGTCGGTCATGGCCGCAACTCCATCTGGGCTACAAGGAAGCAGCATTTCTGCCACAATGAACGGACAGGCTGGAACTGGACTGGCTTGGTCTTTCGCGGTGAGCGCCGCGAGCTTGGTGAGGATGTCGGTCATGGCTGAATCTCCTGCTGGGGTGAAACGGAAGCGCCATTCCTGTCACAATATCCTGAGGCCATGATCCGGGCCGAAGGAGCTTGCATGAAGAAAGACGAGTGGGTGGAGACCAAGGGCAACCAGGCGGATCGCGATCTCAAGCAGCGTGCTATCGTTTTACGGGGTTACAATCTGCAGGGTTCCGCTACGGCTTGAATTTTCCCGGGCGAGCCTGAACAGGAAGAATAACGATGTTCTGCAGCGTATGTGGCCAGCAGGTTCCCGCCGGTTCGGCATTTTGCAACCGTTGTGGAGCGCCAGCGGCAGTCGTGGGTAACAAGGTGTTGAGTGCGGCGCTAGCACATGCCGATGAAAATGTGGCAGGCGTAGGCCCTGAACTTTCCTCGGGGGGGACGAAGAATGCGACTAAGCGCTATGTCGGATATGTTGCCATCGTCTGCATTTTGCTCGGCTGCTTCGCCCCACTGGTTTCTGTCCCGATTCTGGGAAGCCTTAACTATTTCCATAACGGATCTGGAGCCGGCATCCTCGTCGTTCTGTTCGCAGCGATCGCCGCGGTAACGATATTCAAGGGGCGGCTAGAGTGGTTGCTGGTGCCATCGCTCGGAAGCCTACTGGCCATCACATTCACTTTCGTTCGGTACGAAAGAATGATACGCCAAATTGCTGCGGGCGTGTCCCAGGTGTCCGCCGATACCCGGTTTGCTGGATTGGGTCAAGCCTTGGCTGGTTCGATCCAATTTTCGTGGGCGTGGCCGTTTCTCTATATTGGATCCGTAGCTCTATTAGCGGTTGGCGTGTCAGACTTCCGCTTGTTGCCCAGAACCTCACGCATAGGGCCCTTGGCTTCGGTCATCTTCCTGCTCACGACAGAGACCATTGCATGCGTCTACTTTTTCGCTTCCCCCAGCATTCCGCAGGAGACGGCATCAACGGAAGGTCGACGATTCAGGCCCGCGTGGGAAGCTTTCGGTGAGCACTACGATTACAACGTCGGCGATCAGAAGTCGGCTGGCGGAGCCACAAAGGTGGTTTTCGAGAATCCCCGCGGCAACGTGAGAGTCGTGGGCGCCGACACCACCGACGTCAAAGTGACCGGACGGAAGGCCATACAGGCCATTAATCAGACCGAGGCGGATCGCGGGAACGATAGCACGCCGCTTGAGATCGTGACGCAGGGCGACACCATCACGGTGCGCACCAACCAGGACCACAATTCCACTAGCGGCAAGATCTCCGAAGATCTGCAGATCACCGTTCCCAGCCGCGTCAGCGTGCAAGTGCATGGCAATACCGGCGACTACGACGTGAGCGAAATCAACGGCGGAGTGGAATTGCGGGCCGACCGCTCCGATGTGCGACTGAACAAGATCGGCGGCAACGCTCGGGTTGAGCTGCAGCGCAGCGACCTAGTCCGCGCAGCGGATTTGAAGGGCAATCTGGATATACAGGGCAAAGGCTCCGATATCGAACTGGAAAATGTCGCCGGACAGGTCAACATCAACGGCTCGTATTCAGGCAACTTAGAATTCAAGAATATTGCGAAGCCATTGCATTTTGAATCGCCCAATACGGATCTGCTCGTCGCGGCGCTGCCCGGCCAGATCAGTATGGACCTGGGAGAACTCACCGGCAATAACCTGGTGGGGCCCATCCATCTGACGACTAAGTCCAGGGACGTCAAGATCGAAGACTTCACCAACTCGCTGGAGTTGGAGACCGAACGCGGCGATATCGAACTGCAGCCCAAGCATCTGCCCTTGGCGAAGATTGAAGCGCGCTCGCACAACGGACAGATCAATCTAGTGCTGCCGGATAAAGGAGCATTCCAGTTGAACGCCACTTCGGATCACGGCGAGGCGGTGAACGAATTCGGCTCGCCCATCCAAAAAAGAACCGATGGACGTTCCTCTTCGTTGAAGGCCACGGTGGGACAAGGCGCTAGTATCCATGTGGTCACCGAGCGGGGCACCGTCACCGTGCGGAAGGCCGCCGCGCCATGAGGTCTTCGCCACAATACGCTGAGATTACGGCAGTCGCCGCGGAGAAGCCGGTGACTTCGATCAACCAGACGTCGTTCAAGAAGTCTACGGCGTCACCAAGAATCCGTGAACGATATTGTCTGTGTCCTGGTAAAATCCAGTAATGGCGCCGGCGTCGCTGATGCTCAATGCTACGGTTGCGACGCTTGCGGGAGCCTGAAAAGTTTTCACATACCCGCCAGCAGCACGGACGAACGATCCACCTGTAAAGTAGTAACTTCCCGTCACGATACCAGCCGCATCGTACCATCACGGGCTATAACCAAGTCGTCGGCCAGTGGAACGCCGGGGCCGCCGCGCGCACGACACCATCACGCGTGGGCACAGGTTCTCCGGTTGGACGCGATCAGTGCAACGGCGCCGGCGAGTCGTACTTCCAGACCGATGCGACACCAGGACTGAACAACTGGTACTGCACCGCGCCCGGGAGCCCAGGAACGTGGACGAACGGAAACTCGGGCGGGGCGGGCACGGTCACCAGCGTCAACTGCGGAACATTCAGATAGAACGAGCCATCGGAGCTGCGCCGCACAACAGCCGGGCCGTCGGGAGAATCGAGGGGGCAGCCCTTATATTCAAGCCACGCCACCAAGTCTTTGCCGGTCAATTTTATGAATCCGCCATTATCACCCAGCGATGCGCGCCTGCGCCGTGCGAACATCGTCAGATGGCCCGCCGCCGGTTCTTGGTCGAACGCATCCGCGACAATGCCGCCGAGGTGCGCGGCGAAGATGCCCGTCATCTCGCGCGAGTTTTGCGGGCCGAAGCCGGACAGCAATACGAAGTCTCCGACGGCGCGGGCGTCTACCTGGCCGAGATCGCCGCCGTCGAAAAGGAGCGCGTAATCTTTCGCGTGATCGAAGCGCTGGACACGCCGCAGGCGCCGGTGCGCTTGACTCTGTGCCCCGCACTCATCAAATTCGATCGTTTCGAGTGGCTGGTCGAAAAGGCCACTGAACTGGGGGTTGCGGGGATCGTTCCCGTGGATGCGGCACGCTCGGAGACGGGACTTTCCGAAGCTGCGCGGAAGCGTGCCGCGCGCTGGCGGCGCATCGCGCACGAAAGCAGCCAGCAGGCGCGCCGCCTGGGTCCGCCGGAAATTGCTGGACCAGTGTCGCTGGGCGTGGCCCTCGAGCTGGGCATGGGCCTCCGCTATTTTCTCGACGAGAAGCCTGGCGCACGGCCGCTTCTGGCCGCCATCCCGCCGCACGCGGATCGCCGCAGTGCGGATCGCGTGTTGTTGCTGACCGGCCCCGAGGGCGGCTGGACGGATGCGGAAAGGTCCGCCGCCACCGCCGCCGGATGGACGCCGGTTTCGCTCGGACCCCTGATCCTGCGCGCCGAAACCGCCGCCATCGCGGCCGCCGCCATCGTCAGCCATGCGTGGTGGGCATCTCGGTTAGAATGAAGCATAGGAAGCATTCTTGCACAATCCGTTCGATCTTCTAGCCATAATCATCGTCATCCTCACGCAGTGGCAAATGAGCCGGCAGTTTCTGGCTGCCGCCGGGCGCAGGCTCTCCGCGCGCGCGGCGGCCGTCACGCGCTGGGCCGTGGCGGTCTTTTACGCCTTTATGGCCGCGGGGCTCGCGTTGGGCTTCTCCTTTCTGGCGAGTCAGTACAAGCTGCCGGCCAGTCCTTCGCAAACGGCCGGGGCGGTGGCGCAGATTTGGCTCTACGGTTCCAGCGCCGGATACCTGGCTTACCGCGCCGTGCGATTTCTGGCGGAACGCTTCTGGGGTCCTACTTTCGATCCGTCGCGCCGGCGGCTGCTGAACGCCACGGGCGGCGCGCTGCTGGCCGCGCCGTTCGCCCTAGTAGGTTATGGCGCGCTGATCGAGCGGCTGGATTTCCACGTGCGGGAAGTGGAAATTACGGTTCCCAATCTCCCCGAGGGCCTGGATGGACTGCGCCTCCTGCACTTGAGCGACATCCATCTGAGCGCGTTCTTGAGCGAGAAGGACCTGGCGCGCGTGATCGATAGCGCCAACGAGCTGCGCCCGCACCTGGCGCTGGTGACGGGCGACCTGATCACACAGACGGGCGACCCGCTGGAGGCTTGTTTGCGGCAGATCGCCCGTTTACGCGCGGACGCCGGCATTCTGGGATGCATGGGCAATCACGAGGATTACGCGAGGTGCGAGAAGTTCGTGGAGCGGGAAGGCGCGCGCCTGGGCATTCCGTTTCTGCGCGGACGCGCGCAAGCGCTGCGCTTCGGCGGCGCGGTGCTGAACGTGGCGGGAGTGGACTACCAGCGGTCCGGCCGGGAATATCTGCGGGGCGCCGAGCGGCTGGTGCTGCCCGGCGCATACAATCTGCTGTTATCGCACAATCCCGACGTCTTTCCGGTGGCGGTGGAGAAGGGCTACGATTTAACGATGGCGGGCCACACACACGGCGGCCAGGTGAATGTGGAAATCCTGCACGAGCCCATCAATGCGGCGCGATTCTTTACGCCGTTCGTATATGGACTGTACCGGCGGGGCGCGGCCGCGGAGTACGTCACGCGCGGCATCGGCACCATTGGCATCCCCGCGCGTATCGGCGCGCCGCCGGAGATAGCGCTGCTGCGCTTGAGAAAGGCATAAGCGCCGGCGTGCGATACCTGATCCTGAGCGACATACATGCCAACTGGGAAGGCTTGGAAGCGGCGCTGGCGCATGCCGCCGGCAAGTACGACCAGGTGCTTTGCCTGGGCGACCTGATCGGCTACGGCGCGGATCCCAACGCGGTGACCGAGTGGGTGCGGGAGCACGCGGCGTGGGTGGTGCGGGGCAATCACGACAAGGCCGCGGTGGGACTCGACGACCTGGAGTGGTTCAATCCGGTGGCGCGGGCCGCGGCCGTTTGGACCCAGCGCGAGCTGACACGGGAGAATGCCGACTATATCCGCAGTCTGCCCAGGGGACCGCTGGCGCTGGACGGTTTCCAGATGGTGCACGGCTCGCCGCTCGATGAAGACGAATACATTCTGGGCGTAGCCGACGCCGGGTTGGTATTCGGCTATCTGGAGACGCGGCTGACCTTTTTTGGACACACGCACCTGCAAGGCGGCTTCATCTGGAACCATGCGCGCGTGGAGACTATCGAGAAGACGCACGCGGCGGAGGAACGCCAGACGCTGGAACTGGATCCGGAGTGCGCCTATATGGTCAATCCGGGTTCGGTGGGCCAGCCCAGAGACGGCGATCCGAGGGCGGCCTACGTGTTGTATAACCCGGAGGAAAGCTTTCTGATCTACTACCGGCTGCCATACGATGTGGGGAAGGCGCAGGAGAAGATCCGGCGCGCGGGGCTGCCGCCGCTGCTGGCGGACCGGCTGGCGACGGGGCGGTGAGAGGGGCCGGGGCGGGCGCAAAAAACCGAAGACGGGGTAGCATCACTGCGGACGGCTCATGTACAATCGATGCTGGCCGAGGTTGCAGAACGGAAATCCCTGCTAAGAACCGGCTACCGGATGCTACCGGCTGAGGAGGATCATGGGCTCCGGATTTTCGACCGCGCTGGTTGCCTGCGTGTCATTGGGTGCTTCGACGATGCAGGCCGGCCCAGCGCGTGCGGTCACGTTCCACAGAGATGTGCAGCCTATCCTGCAACAGCGATGCCAGGTGTGTCACCGCGCAGGGGAAGCCGCGCCGTTTTCCATGGCGGCTTATCGGGAGGTGCGGCCTTGGGCGAAGGCCATTCGCGAGGCCGTCTTGACCCGAAAAATGCCCCCGTGGTTCGCCGATGCCGCGCCCGGCACGTTTTCCAACGACAACAGGCTGTCGCAACAAGAGATCGACACCCTGATCGCGTGGGTGGATCAGGGCGCGCCCGCCGGAGATCCCAAGGAGGCTCCAAAACCGATTGCGTTTGCGCAAGGATGGCGCATCGGCAATCCCGACCTCATACTCGAAATGCCGGAGGAGTTTCATGTCCCGGCATCCGGCGAGATCGCCTGGCAGTATTTCCCGGTGCCGACCAAATTCACGGAGGATAAATGGATCCAGGCGGTCGAAGCCCGGCCCGGAAATCCGGCGGTGGTCCATCACATACGGGTATTCTCGCGGGCGCCCGGTTCGAAGGCGTTCATGGAGCGGGACCCGCAAACGTCCCAGGAGCGTCAGCATCCGAAGGAGCCTCCCCAGGACGACGGGAGCGGGGTGCTGGCCGGTCCGGATATCGGCGCCGAGGAGTTGGCCGCCTTCGTGCCGGGGGGCGATCCCGTCGAGTTACAGCCTGGCCAAGCCATGCTGGTCAGAGCGGGGTCCGACCTGGTGATCGAAGTACACTACACGACCACGGGCAAGCCACAGACAGACCGTAGCCGTGTCGGATTGATCTTCGCCAAACGGCCTCCGCAGATGCGCGTAACCGAAGTCGGGACCGCCAATCTGAATTTTAGGATTCCCGCCGGAGCCGCCAACCACCGGGTGGATACCAGGGTGACCCTGAGAGAGGACATGACGGTTCTATCGCTCTGGCCGCACATGCACCTGCGAGGCAAGGCATTGCAGCTTCGCGCGGTGTATCCGAGCGGCGAGTCGGAAGTGTTGCTCGGCGTGCCGCGCTACGATTTCAACTGGCAGATGAGCTATGTGCTGGCGAAGCCTCGCTGGTTGCCGAAAGGAACGCGCCTCGAATGCGCGGTCTTCTTCGACAACTCCGCGAACAACCCGAATAATCCCGACCCCAAGGCGGACGTGTACTGGGGAGATCAGACCTGGGAGGAGATGAACATGGCGTTCATGCGGGTGGCTCTGCCCGCCGGCATCGAGCCTGCGGATATCGCCGTACCGCCTCTCCAGACGGCTTCGGCCGCACCGGCGGGCCAGAAGTAGGTCTCCCGCTGTATTGCGGAAACCGCGCAGCCAGCCGCCGAATCTGCGCTGGTACGTCGTGAAAGCAGGAGCCGCCCTGAAAGGCGTCCCCAGAGGGGACCCCAGGCCATGATTGGCCGCCCCACGGTGCAACTAGCCGCCCGCCCCGTGGCTGGTTTCTCCGTCCGTTTCCAAAATCTCCCGCACCTTGCAGGACAAGGCCGCGGGCGTGAACGGCTTCTGGATGAAACCGGATTCGCGGGCGAGCAGGCCGCTGTTAACGCCCACCGGGTCCGCGTAACCGGACATGAAGAGCACCTTCATGGCCGGACGGCGCGACGCCAGGCTGGCGGCCAATTCGCGGCCGCCTTCCTTGGGCATGACCACATCCGAGAGCAGCAGATGGATCGCACCTTTGTGCGCGCCGGCGATCCGCCGGGCTTCCGCGGCGCTGGGTGCGTCCAGAACCTTATAGCCTTCGCGACGCAGGGTATCGCGTACCAGATTGCGCACCTGTTCCTCATCCTCCACCAGCAGGATCGTCTCGGAACCGCCCGCCGCCATCACCGGGGGAGTTTCAGTCTCCGCCGCTACGGGCTGGTCGATACGCGGCAGATACACGTTCACGGAGGTGCCCTTGCCGGGTTCGCTAGACACATCCAAACAGCCGCCGCTCTGCTTGACGATGCTGAATACCGTAGTCATCCCAAGTCCGGTGCCCTGGCCTTGAGCCTTGGTGGTGAAGAATGGGTCAAACAGATGCGCGCGCGTCTCCGCGTCCATTCCGGAACCGTTATCGCCGACCTCCAGCGCCACGTACTTGCCCGGCTTCACGGCGGCGTGCGTGAAACTGTAATGCTCGGTGAGCTCCACGTTGCGCGTTTCGATGGTCAGGGCGCCGCCTCGCGGCATGGCGTCGCGCGCGTTTACCGCCAGGTTCATGACCACCTGCTCGATCTGTCCGGGATCGGCGCTGACCTGCCCAATTTCAAGGCCGGGCGCGAAGCGTAACTCGATATCCTCGCCGATTAGCCGCCGCAGCATAGCTTCCATGCCGGCGAGCAGTTGGTTGAGATTCAGAAGCTTCGGCTGCAGCACCTGCCGGCGGCTGTGCGCCAGCAACTGACGCGTGAGCGTGGCCGCGCGCTCCCCGGCTTTCATGATCTGCTCCACCGCGCCGCGGTTGGGGTCGGCCTCGGGGAGCGCGTTCAGCAGGATGTGGCTATAGCCGTTGATGATGGTCAGCAGGTTGTTGAAGTCGTGCGCGATGCCGCCGGCCAGCATGCCGACCGCTTCCATTTTGGCGGACTGCCGGAGTTGATCTTCGAGCAGTTTGCGATGCGTAATATCCTGCAGGACCGAGAGCACGGCTGGCCGGCCGCCGTACGAAATGGTGTGGGAGGCGACTTCGACGTCGATCAAGCGGCCGTCCTTGAGCCGGTGACGCCAGTGGCCCGAGAGCGCCAGACCGCTGGCCTTGGAGACCGCATCTTTCAACCGGTCTACGTCTTCCGGCGGACGGATGTCCGCGATGGTCATGCTCAGGAATTCTTCGCGGGTATAGCCGTAATGCACTACGGCCGCATGATTCGCCTCCAGGAAAGATAAGGTTTCCTTGTCGAATACCCACATGGGCAGCGGGTTGTCCTCGAACAGCAGCCGGAACTTCAGGTCCTTCTGCTTCAATAGATCTATCGCAGGCATCGTTCTTGCCGGAACGGGAATCTCACCCGATCTCAGGATAATCAACCGCGGTTAAAGGTTACAACGCAGTTAACCGCTAGTAAGTGACGTATCACACAATAACGCGGCGCAGTGTATGCACTCCAACATATCCAGTGTCTTGCGGCTAGGAGTCTGCGAAATTCAGGGTACAACATGGGCCGATTAACAATCGGCCCGCAGGTTGGCAACCTGCCCCACAAGCAAACTTAAGTGACGCTGGTACTAAGCGATTTCCGGGTTCCTTCTAGGTACGACTGGTAGTTGCGAAGCGCCATTCCGTACTGGCATTCTATAAGTGGTTTGCCAGACCTCTCCAATATGCATTTTCTGGAAAGGGGCCTGAGTTGGTCCACTGTCGCATACATCGTATTTGTTTGCCTGGCGGCGGCGACCAGCTTCGTGCTGGCTCTTTTCGCGGGCCGGGTTACGTCCGCGAAGGACGCGGAGCTCAAGAGGCTGCAAAGCAGCTCCGCCGAGATGGTGGCGCACGCGCATGCGGGAGCCGCGCGGGCCAATGCCCAAGCCGCGCTGGCTTACCAGGAGCAGCGGCGCCTGGAAGCCGATGTAGCGCACGCGCAGGCGCATCGCGAACACTTGCGGAAAGAGAATCTCGAACTGCAATTGGCGGTAGAGAAAGAGCGGGCTGCCCGCCTGCGGCTTGAGGAGCGGCTGGCGCCCCGGCACATGGGCGCGGCGCAGAGGCACACGATTCAGTCGGAGCTGGCTGGTTTCCGAGGGCAAAAGGTATCGATTATCACGCATTTTGGCGACCCGGAGAGCGGCGCGTTCGCGAGCGAGATTAAGGCCACGCTGGAAGCCGCCGGCATGACCGTCTCGAGCACGCCGGCGCTGGTATTTGGCAAGCCACAACCGGGAATCGCTTTAGACGTCGGAGCTAATCGGCGGCAGTTCGCCACGGCATTGGCGAAAGCGTTTGTGGATGCGGGCGTCTGTAGCGGACCGGTATTGGCGTCGGAGCCGGACGATGCCGATTTGATGGAGATCACGATAGGGCCGAAGCCGTAGCGCCAAAACACTGGGCCGATTAACAATCGGCCCGCAGGTTGCCAACCTGCCCCACAACCACTATTGGACCGCCATGGTCACCTGGTTGGCGGCCACGCCGCCCACGCTCAGCGCCACCGGCACGGCGTTGCCCACCGGAGCATTCGCGGGTACCTGTACGTTCACCTGATAGAGGCCTACCCAGCCCGGCGCGAGCCCGGCGAATGAGACCGTGGCCGGCACGCTGCCGATAGCGACAGTCACGGTGTGGGTGGTTTCCGCCAGCGGGCTCGCCGGCGCGGGCGCGCCCGAGGCAGGCTGATGCGACACCGGTCCCAGGCCGGTGGCGAAAATGTCGATGTAGTCCACGCCGCGCCGCGCAGGCTGGCCGTTGTACGGCGGATTGGCGGGGGCGGCCAGCGTGGTTGTGCCGTTGATCAGAATCGCGCCCTGACCCGCGCCATTGCCATTCGCCGAATAAAGACCGGGCGAAAACTGCGCGAGCGGCACGCTGACCGTGTTGCCGCTCAGATCGTCGGTGACGATGGCGAGTTGCGCCTGGGTTTGTCCCGCCAGTTCCCAAGGGACCTGCGCATCCACCTGGAGTGGAAATGCGTGGATCAGCGGCATGGGCACGCCGCCCAGCGTGAGCGACGTGGTTCCGAGCGCGACGGGCAGCGTGGCGCTCGACGCCGCTTGATTCGCGTCCGAGAGACCCGTGCCGAAGATCGACACCAAACTGCCCGGCGCGACGGGCATGTTGGCGGCGAAACTGGCGTTGTTGACCGTGCCGCCGTTGTTCAAGCTGGGCGGCCCGAACGCCAGGCGGCGTTGCGCCATGGCCAGATTGGTGGTGCGCACCGGGTTTACCAGGTCGTACTTGGGGCGGTCGGCGACATCCACCATTCCGAAGGCGTAGTCCTCGCCTTCCACCAGGTCCAGATCCGTCTCGCCCAGGAAGCCGCGGCCGGACACCGGTTCGTCGCGATATTCAAACCAGGCGACGCCCACGCACCAGGGGTTGCGGGCGGCCGCTTCGAGGTCGGCCTGATACTCCGCGCCGGCATCGGCATCGTCGGTGGCGCTGGCCGCGGCGTAAGCCTCATAGCCGCGCAACAGACTGTAAGTCGGAGGGAACGAGAATTCACCCAGAAAGATGGGCTTGGCGGTGGAACTCGCCAGACCCTGCAACAAGCTGTCTTCGAACACCGGCGAGTAATAGTCATAGCCGATCACATCCACATGCGCGGCCTGGAGTTGCCAGTCGGTCGCATTCACCCACCAGCCGGGGACGATCCAGAAGCCGAAAAACAGGTGATTCGGGTCGATGGCTTTTATGGTTTGATCCACGAAGCCGTAATACTGGTCCGCATAATACTCGCGCAGCGTTTCGATGTCCGCCGCGGGAGGCGTGGGCGACGCGTTGTAGAGATCCGCGGCGCTGGCGGCGGTCACGCCCCATGCGGCGGCCATGGCGGCGATGTTATTGCCGTAGATCGCGCTGAGCGCGTCATTCACCAGCGCTTGTTTCGCGGGCACCGTACTGCTCATCCCGAGGATGCTCGTTACCTCCGCGGGGGTAATGATCTCGTCGTATTCGTTGCCGAACGACCAGCCCAGGATCGACGCATCGCTTACGCTGGGTTGGATCTGCTGTTGGAGAGAGGCCTGAAACAGCGCCTGCACATTCGGATCGAAGACATCCGCATGCAGCACCAGGATTGGAACATTATAAGGCTCCAGCACCGGCAGGATCGGCAGGTTGCCGGTGACGTTGGCCCATTTGCCGAATCCCGAAAATCCCCACGCCTGCATGCGCTGGACGGTCAGGTTGGTGGCGGTGGTCTGCCAGGAATCGCTGCCAT
>Ga0302326_10002966_pt1 | contig 40548 bp, 17 predicted proteins | sample Palsa_T0_3_FD_202264 | JGI IMG/M metagenome (GOLD analysis project Ga0302326, IMG submission 202264) | Peat permafrost microbial communities from Stordalen Mire near Abisko, Sweden - Palsa_T0_3 | ecosystem: Environmental > Terrestrial > Soil > Palsa > Peat permafrost | place: Sweden: Abisko... | reverse complement strand
TAGTGATCACCATCCCGGCGAGGCGCATCGTGCGTAATGTCGACCTGGCTCTCCAGGTATCCACTTGCCTCCAACTCCTCTTTGACGTTCGACCGGACCATCCAATCCTGACCGCCAGAATATTCGCGTCCCTCCCTCCGCCGAAGCTTCTCATTCAACGAAGGTGTCAGGGCTTCCGGAGCCTGAGACACGATCACCTTGTCGACCAGTATCTGTGGAGACACAATAGTGAAGACAATTCCCGGAGCCGGTGAATCTGGGACATGTTCTGCGGCTAGAGAAAAGGTAGACGGTTCTTGACTCTGGACCTCAGCAACAAGTCCTTTCTCCTTGAGCATGATTGTGAGCGCATCTCGCACTTTGCGTTCTGTGGCCGAGTTGGGTGAGATCTCATCCCCAAGACCGGGTATCCTGCTCTCCAAGAGACCACGAATTTCAGCGTCGCCCCACCAGACGAAGTTGTTGAAGCGGTAAGGAAGCCGGGTCGGATAGTTTGGCACCGTCCGGGCAGTCTGTGAGTGCGTATCGGCAACCATGCAGAACACGGAAACCGCAAGCAGCGCAATGTGAATCAACCTCTTTCTTTGTGATCTCGAAGTCATGGGTGGCAGTTGAAGTTCGCGTTTGGATTTTTTGTGTTCGACTCGCTTTGATCTTAATGCGTCACACACCCCTACCGCAGATCATACCCAGGCAAGGTTTATGCACGTTACTACTGGGTCGGACCGCCCGTGACGAGCACGATAATATCGCAGCATGAAATCCTTCTGGGTTGAAACCGGCAATCAGCTTCGCCTAGCCATCGTTCCGCGTCCTCGCGGGGGGTGACTGGCTGGAGGACGAACTGGACCAGATGAAAAGAGCGGGAGTGGATGTGTTGGTTTCCATGCTTCAGGCCGACGAAGCTGCTGAGCTAGGCCTTTCATCAGAAGCGGAGTTTTGCAAAGCCAGAGGGATCGATTTCCGATCCTCCGATCCCGGATCGAGAAATGCCGCCGTCCACAGAATTATTCTCGCGGTTCGTAGAGGGTTTGAGGGCTGAAGCCCACGCTGGGCGCAGTGTCGCCGTCCATTGCAGAGCCTCAATCGGGCGTTCGTCTTTGCTCTTGGCCGCATTGCCTACCGCCGAAGGATTTGCACCGGATGCCTTCCGGCGGCTAACTCTGGCACGAGGCGTACAGGTCCCTGACACTGCCGACCAGGTGCACTGGGTTGAGCGGTTTGCGGCAGCACGGGGGGGTCCTTGAAAGTCGCGTTTCGGAAAGTTCGAGAAGCCGCTGGGCGACGGGGTATCCATCAAGGAGAATACGTTAACTCAAATCGCACCTGGGTCACTACAAGAACCGGAGATCCGGGAGCTTCCTATTGAGCTTTTCCGGGAGTAGGCAGAGGAATAAGCACTTGTCGAACTACTCCAACTTCATCAGATACTTTTCGATGGCGGGCTTCACTGAAGACCAGTGAAATACAAAAGCGGTCAGTCTCAACGCTGGCCGCATACATTGGACGCTGAAGACGATTCGACCAATCCCGTGCCTCAGGGCTGGCGAGCAAAATGCTGATTCCCGGGTATCCAAGTGACCAGTCGGTGCCGAAAACATAGCCTTCAGGCTTACCCGAAGCTTTCCATCTGGCATAGTCCGTAAACTCATCTGCCCAAGAGATCGGCCAGAGTTCTTCGCCTACACGGGTTTCGTACTTGAGATCCACCACATGCGTGAGGATCAGTTCATATGTTCCGGGGTCGTTGCACAAAGAATCTTGAATTAGGAACCTGTAGTCTCGACCGTGAGGAACGAAGCCATGTTCCAAAACTCCAAAGTCGTATTCGGAGAGTGCGCCCTTCAACAATTCTGTTAGCGGATTATTGCTCATAGATTTTTCCAAATCACCGTCGTCCGCGTTGCTGCACGTCGTCACATTCTATCGTCGCGACCAGTATCCTTGAGGTTCGGTCAAGGCGATTTCACTCAAATAGATAAAGCGCACCGTTGTCGGTTTGCAAAGAGCCGGGGCTCAGGGGCGGGTCGACCACGTATCGAACATGATCCTCGTACCATGGCAAGATCGCAGCCCTGCGCGGGAGTGGCGCTTCGATTCGGCGGATTGCCGGTGAACTGGATTTGAGTCCGACCACCGTGGCGCGTGTGATTCGGGAGCAAACCACCGCGCGGCCCGCTGACCAGGCGGCGGCCAAGACAAGTTACCGACAACCCCGTTTTGGGACTTCGTGGCGCAGGCTTTTCGGCACCGGATTACTTCCTGTTCGCCCAACCTCGAACAGGTTATTCTTTCCCAACCGGCATGAATCGGAAACCTCCAAGAGGCATCATCTGGGTCGCTCTCGGCTTGGTTTTAGCTCTCATGGTGTTCACGACGTTGGAGGTCTCAGGAGTCTTCGCACCACGGGGCTTTGCGGTACTCTGCCTTGTCGCAATAATGATTGCTGGTGTTGCCGTCTATCGAGTTTTAAGACCGCGTCTTCACTGTCCTTACCGACCGGGGAAAGACGCCGATTAAGTGAACGCCAACGGTGGTACTTGCTGTCAGGGGCATTCCTCTGGGTGGTGGTAGTTTCCTGGCTCACTCGCGGCGGACCATGGCTTCCACGGCTCGTTGGAACGGCAGTTGTATTCGTTTTTATCGTTCCGCTCATGTTGGGGAGGCGCAGTTGAAGCTCCTGTGAATAGCCGGCAATCCGGACATGATCTGCACCGGGCCTGCAAAGTGGGATTTGCGGTAAATCGCAACGCAAGGCCGAAAAACGAGAAAGGTACGAGGGACGCCTTTTCGCCGTCGGAGATTAGACTGTCATCGTGAATAGCAACAGCAAGAGTCCAACGTTCAACGATGTTGCGGATTTTGTTCGCGCATGGGCTCGTATCCCAGTCAAGCGCCAGATCGACCCTCAAACCCAGTTCGAGCGTGACTTGGGCATCACCGGAGATGATGGTTCAGAGTTGCTCGAAGCCGCGCAGAAGAAATTCGGCGTTGATCTGGCACCGGATGAGAGCGGATACCGCAAAATCTTCGGACTCGGTCCAAACGAATATCTCTTCAACGCGGAGGGTTTCGGCCCGCTGGCAGGTCTAGTGACTCTCTTTACTACGCCTTCGGTTCGAGCGTTTACGGTCGGTGAACTCTTTGAGGCGATACAAAAGGCACGACAGCCAAGGGAACAGAAGCACGAGTAGTTCCCGCAGAGTCGGACTATCAGAAAGTTGCCCCTCGGGCTGGCCTGACGCTTGCACTTTACCCATGACCCGTTTTCAAGGAACTCACGCCCCCATTGCTAAGCTACTGATATGCCGGAATACGAATTACCACCAAAAATCACAGAGGGGGCACGCTTAGAGGGTAATGAGTACGGGTGGCACCCGGCTTTGTTTCCAGAGGCACTCGCGAACGCCCAAGCTCTCGGTTATGCCTGCATCGGTGGCCAATTTCAATTTCGTCTCGAGGATGGAACTTGTGAAATGTACTGGCTTAGCGCCGACTCAGACCCGCGCCACGAGGCCGAATTGTGGCTGGAGTATTGCGATCGATCCTGCTCAGAGGTGAGGACTCGGTTTCAAAAGCTGTTGTGCGAGACCGACTTCCGAAAACAAGCGCTGGAATGGCAGCCAGTGAGAGAAGCCATGGATCATGGCTTAAACCCCTTAGAAAAGCTGACCTTCGTCGCGTATTTCGTCGATGAGGCCGAATGGTTGGAAGATGAAAGACGACGGTCACTCCGAAGCATCGACAGTCCGTAAAGCAAATCTCGATTCGCGCCTGTGAAATCTGACTATTCTGGTAACTACCTATGCTCCTGCCTACCTTACTTAACGACTGTCGCAACTGTTGAAATTGAACCGTTCAGTTGTTCGTGCTGACGAGTCCAAAGACATTGAGCCATTGAGCCGCGCTCTCTTTCCGACGTAGAAATCGAGTGGATCCAATCGATTTTGGGCGCGAGTGCTGGCTGGGAGAACGCCGACATCAGCAAAACCAAGGTGATAGCAGATACCGCGTTTCACGGCGGAGTTCAGCTAACTTGCTCGATCCCGGCATCCATGAGGATGTTCTTGCAAATGCATGACCGGCCGAACTCTATACTCCATACATGGAAAGCCTCAAGATCATTGCGATGTGCCTCCTGGCCGGAGCCCTGTACGGTGTCCTGCATGATCAGGTGACGGCTCGCGTCTGTCTTGAGTACTTCACGGTCTTTCATCCCGACGTATTCCACACCCAATCGCCGACACTTCTGGCTCTCGGTTGGGGAGTTCTCGCTACCTGGTGGGTAAGTCTCTTTCTCGGCATATTGCTCGCGATCGCGGCACGAGCTGGCTCGCGCCCGCGGCTGACGGCTTACGATCTTCTTCCAAAGTTACTCAGGCTTTTGGTCATTATGGCCTTGTGCGCTCTGGCCGCCGGAATCACTGGCTACTTTCTGCAAGGTCTCGGCATGGAGTACTACGCGACGGCCATCCCGAAACATATGCTCCATACTTTCTATGCCGACCTCTGGGCACACAACATGTCCTATCTGAGCGGGTTCATTGGCGGGATCTCTGTGTGCGTCATCGTCTGGCGGGGCCGTGTCCGAGCAGTCACGTCTGCCACCGGTGGTTCGGAGAGAGCTTAGAAAGACCACTCCGCGACCAACTCTAGTGGATCCGGATCCGTCCATTCTCCTTCAGCCTGACAGGCTCGTTATCGGTAAGCTCCCCCCCGGTAGGGTCCACGTCTCCCAGCGACCGACTACGTGATTACGGGCGAAGAATGGCGAACGTGCCGACTGACACCACAACCGAGACTCCGATCGCGGCAAAGATCCTACGCGCCCCGCTCTGAACGCTTAGAATCTGCCAAACTATCGTGCCAACTCCGACCACCTCGGCGGTCAAAGCCAGCGCGAGAAATCGCAGAGCGCGAGCCCGGAAAAGGCTCGCTGCAGCCTCTTCACTCGGGATCCCAAAAACAGCCCCATACGCGAGGCCATTAGCGGTATAGGAAAACCATGCGAATGTGGCGATAAGGATCAGTGAAAGGCCACTGCTCCAGATTGCGACTTGCTTAGCGGACATTGTGACAGTGGATACGCTTCGTACGGGATGCCGGTTCCGATGATGGGAAGGACCGACTTCTTGCTAGCAACCGCTAGTGATGAGCACGGTAATATCGCAGTATGAAACCCAACTGGGTTGAAACTGGCAATCAGCTTCGCCTGGCCATCGTTCCGCGTCCTCGCGGAGGCGACTGGCTGGAGGACGAGCTGGATCAAATGAAGCGAGCTGGGGTAGATGTGTTGGTTTCCATGCTTCAGGCCGACGAAGCTGCTGAGCTAGGCCTTTCATCAGAGGCGGAACTTTGTGAAGCCAGAGGGATCGTCTTCCGATCCTTCCCCATCCCGGATCGAGAAACGCCGCCGTCCACAGCATCATTCTCCCGCTTCGTAGATGAGGTGAGGGCCGAAGCCCACGCCGGACGCAGCGTCGCTGTCCATTGCAGAGCTTCAATCGGACGTTCCTCTTTGCTCCTGGCTGCATTGCTTACCGCCGAAGGATTCGCGCCGGATGATGCCTTCAGGCGGCTAACCCTGGCACGAGGCTTGCAAGTCCCTGATACTGCCGACCAGGTGCGCTGGGTTGAGCGTTTTGCGGCAACACGGCAGGTTCTTTGAAAGTCGAGTTTACGTAAGCTCCTCCGACGGGGTGCGGCATCCCGCTTTTGTCGTTGCCGGTGTGCATGATCCGCTGCCGGGAGCCTAGGTACCTTGCTGTAGATAATCGTTTCCGCAGTGATTTCGGGTACAGGTTCGGGTACACACATCAGTTTGGCTTCTTTAAGCCGGATTACTCTAAATTACGGTGAGCACTGGGTTTAGGCCTACGCTGGATTACGGTTTATTACCCTTATTTATCATAGATTTACGGTGTTCGCGGCAAACTCAAAATCCGCCGAAGGCAACCTCGTGGGGGTTCGACCCCCCCTCCCGGCACCATCTGAAATGCAAATAGCCTCTGGGGAATCAGAGCTTGCCGCGGTCGTTAGTGGCTTTGCTTTTGGGCATTTTCGGGGCGGTTCGAGGCGTCCACGCCCGCTGATTGCCAGTCCTGCGGGTGATCATGAGTCGGTTCAGATCTCGACGCCCCATGTCGGAACGCCCGGGTGCGGGTCTCCGTAGATGGCGTACCTGAACGCCTTATCGTACCACTCGATCTGATCCTGGAGCATATTCGCGTTCGACGTGTTCAGGTTGATCTCGATCGTCAGCTTGCCCGGGCGATCCGCGCGTTGGCCACCATCAGCGCAGCCTGCTCCTTCTTGGACAGCCGCTTCGTGGTGGCCTTCTCGTCGAGGCTGTCCGTTGCGACGCTCGCGGCACCAAGGGTGAGCGCACGCGCACAGTTGGCATTCGGCTTGGGCAGGCAGTCCGCAACGACCGCGAGCGCGGCGCCGGAGTCGTTTCGAAGCAAACACCAAGGATGTCCTCCCTCGCTCGACATACGAAAAGATCGGTTTGATCGTACTACATCCCGCCCAGAACGCGCCCCGAACGCGGTGCCCTGAAAACTGTGGGGACTTTAGCGGGGACCCTGCGCACAATTCAGCAGCAATCAATAGCAGTCAGATAGGAGCAGTCAGATAGGCCGAGTGTCAACAGCACAGGATATCAACTGGCCTGCTTTGTTCTGCTAACCGAGGGGTTGTAGGGTCGAAGCTGTCACTTTCAGCATTATTTGGCGTAGTTTTCAACGGTATTTGGCGTAGAGCAGGCTGGATCGAAGGAACGTTGCGAGGTACTTTGGCATGCACTTTCCTGCAGAATCAGAGACTTACCTAAACTTTGACCCCCCTCCTGCACTAAGGTACCAGTTTAGGTACAGCGCGCATCCACCGTCGTTTCAATAGATTGGCTCCGCTCGCGGCGGACTTTATTTCTGCAGATTATCCTTATTCACGCCGGATTGCGGAATGCGCAGCGGACTTCGTAATCGGTTCGCTTGAAAGAAATATGCTGCGACGTATGAGCCACCGTAAAATTCGCGTAGATCGCGATGTTCCTACGGCCTGATAAGGCAGGAGATGCCAGCAGCTATCCGAAGCGCAGCGGAGTCGGCTCAGATTAGAGATTGCGAAGAGCTGTCGTAAAATTTTCGATCTTGCGGGTCGAGTAGGCTTTACCGGATTTGAGGTTGCGCTCAATGCATAATCCGGAGAAGTAGGAGAAGTCAGAAATTCGTCGACAGAATACCTATTCCCCATGACACGACCAACAAGTGATCAGCACCGAATCCAGGCGTGGTGCATTCGCTGTGCTTAGTCGAAGGGTCGCGGATCCGGCGACACGATAAATGTTCCCCATGACAGGCCCGGCGCGGTTACGCAGCGACCCGGGAGCCGCTACTCGAGATTCGGGGATAGCTATATGTCCCTCTTGAGTCTTACGTCAAGATAATAAGACTGTTAACTACTAGTTAAACACCCCTTCATCCTCATCTTTATTTGCAAATGCCGTGGACGGCAGAAGTATGCGGTAATAGCTTCCTAATCAGGGGCCCCACTGGTAGATCCTCCGACGCCCCACTTACCGGGACATGGAGACGTGCGGACAAAAATGAGAAAGCGCCCTTCAACCATCGAATCGACACGCCGCTCCACCGCTTATAGAATGCCGGCCCTGGACCCGGCAGTCTTATTTATGCCTGGGGTATCCGGCCTTCGACAACAATGCCAACCGACCAATGACTTTCGACACCAATTCGAAATCGTGCAAGCAGGCAAATTATGAAATCTAACCTTATCGACGGGATAACCCGTCCATCCTTACCTACTCTGTCCGACATACAACGTCGCATGGTCGAATTCACCGGCAAGCAACTGCAGCTTGCGCCACAGCCACAGCGACAGACCCGCCCGGCGCCTCCCACACCGGCACCGCCCAGTGTGTCCCCGGATCCAATCCTCAGCGATGCCGCACTCTACGGCGTCGCGGGGTTGGCCGTATGCGGCTTGGCCCCGCACAGCGAAGCCCATCCCGCTGCCATCCTCCTCCAGCTGCTGGCCGCGTTCGGCAATGCCGTTGGTCCCGCGCCCCACTGCATGGTCGATGCTACCCGCCATGGTCTCAACCTTTTCGTGGTGCTGGTCGGCGAATCCAGCAAGGCCCGAAAGGGAACAAGCTGGAACCAGATCCGCCGCCTCTTCGCGGAAGTTGACCACCCCTGGGTCACCGAACGCGTCACCACCGCTCGCTTGACGCCCGCTGCGCTTATCTATTCTCTGCGCGATCAGCAGCCGGCCACGGACCGTCGCTTGCTTGCGCTCTCGGAAGAATTTGCCGCCGTTCTCCATTCCCTCCGGCGTGTCAAGGGCCACCTCTCGCCCCTGCTCCGTTGCGCCTGGGATAGTGGCGATCTCCGCTCGCTCCATGGTCTCCACCCCATCCAGGCAACCGGCACCCATATCAGCCTGATCGCCCACATCACGCAGCGCGAACTCGCAGAGAATCTCCACCCTACAGAAGCCCACAACGGCTTCGCCAACCGTTGTCTCTGGACTGCAGTGCAGCGCAGCCAATGCCTGCCCGAAGGCGGCAACCTGGACGCTCACGAGTTATCCGCCGTCGCCGCCGAACTCCGCCGCGCTCTCGATTGGGTCGGCGATGCGCATTCCATTCGCCTCGCCCGCGACGACCAGGCGCGAGCGCTCTGGCACGAGCGCTATCCGGCCTTGAGCCAGGCTCGTCCCGGCCTTTACGGCGCCGCCACCAGTCGGGCCGAAGCCCAGGTTCTGCGTCTCAGCGCTATATATGCTGTTCTCGACTGCAGCCCCATCATCGGGCTGCCTCACCTGCAGGCTGCCCTCGCCGTGTGGGACTACTGCTCCGCAAGCGCCTCCCTCTTCTTCGGCACATCCACCGGTGACCACACCGCCGACCGTATACGCGAAGCCATCAACGCATCCACCGGCGGCTGCTTGTCCAGAATGCAAATAACTGCTCTCTTCCACGGCCGTCTCAGCAGCAGCCGCATCGAAGCCGCACTCGAACAACTCATATCATTGGGTGCGATTTACCCAAGTATCCAACCCAGCGGGGGGCGGCCCTCTACCCTCTGGTCTGCGATACCGGAATCCGAGTCCTTGAACGAGAAAGAGTCACACCATGGCTCGACAACTGAGGAAACGACCAACGAGGAATCAATGCAGGGGCAGACTTAGTATGCTTAGTCTGCTTAGTTCGCACATTTCTACAGGGAACTGGAAGTAAACGTCCCAAACGCTAGATCGTGCCTATTCCCAGGGAGCGTTCACGTGCCAGTCGCAGTTACAACCACCCTTTCCTCATGATCGACCCTGGCGCAGCAAGCCCTGGTCAAAGTTCTCGCTCCTGAAACGCACCATGGTAGTACCCAACGTGGGTAAGACACCCCTCCCCTCCTAACCCGCTCAGAAATAACATCCTTACTCCCTTGCCCGGGTAACTCGCAATAAAATCCCGCTAGGCACGTCATAACGCGCCGGAGGTTTAGCTCCGGACAAGGTCGTTGATCTGTTGATCTTTGCGGTTCCGCCAGACTTATAGATTGCGCCTGCCATGCTCCTCGCCCCTGAATCTCCCCTGCGAACAAATAGTTATGCCGGACAAGAGCAATGGCGCACTGCTATTGGCCGAGGGCTGGATTGACCGAAGAGCCGTTTGTGGCGCTTCATCCGCCAGCTCGCGTGGGAAGATGGGAATTCGAGGCGCAGTTGATCAGATAGCGGCACTTCCGGCGAATGACATGGGGGAGCGCGATCCGTTTGGCGCCACCGTAACTCCGACGTTTGTCGTTGACAAGGACTGGCGTTCGCGTCCGGCACGGCGAAGCAGTTTACGAAAGAAGCGCTCCGCCGCGAACGGTCGCGTTTGATTGAACGAGAATATCGATCACCGCTCCGTTCTGATCGACCGCCGACCAAAGATAATACTTCCAGGCGCTTGATCCTTAGGAAAACCATCGAGGTGCCACTTCGATCCCAGCTTTCCCTTGGTTCTGCGACGAAGTTGCTCGGCGAAGTACGGGTCGACCTTGTCACACCATTCCTTGACCGTTTCCCAGCTCAGACGAACACCACGTCTGCCATCATCTCCTGGACCTATCGATAACTCACCGAGAACCGGAAGCAGAGCCAAACCACCTGGCTGATGACTCGGCGGGAAAGCAATGACCACGGTAAAGATCGGCTGGGGCAGTCACTCTGTCACCACCTCATCACGCTCATCAGCACACCGAGCCCAAGTTGACAGTACCTACATTGTAGAAGAGCCTCATAGGTACAGGTAGTCGTATCCATTCTTCGCCAGGATTGTAATCAGGCAAGGAACAGCCTGTCCGGAACATGGAGCGGAATTTTCATACATGTCAGAATAAAAGGAGTTCGCTTCAAGATGGCGCAAGCAATTTACAACCCATGGGTGGATGATCTCCGGTCCGACACCGACGCGGTGCGGCTGTTTTGCTTCCCGCACGCAGGAGGCAGTTCCTTTCAGTTCCGAGCCTGGCAGCTGGGAACCAGGATGCAGGTCACTCCTATTCACCTGCCTGGACGGGGGAAGCGAATCACAGAGAACCCTGTTTCCAACCTCCGCCGCTTGGCCAAAGAAGTTTTCAACGGTGTCAGTAGCGAGTTCCATTCTCCATTCTGCCTTTTCGGACATAGCATGGGGGCTTTGCTCGCATTCGAGGTCGCGAGACTAGCTTCCGCTCGGCAGATCCCGCCCGAGTATCTGTTTGTGGCCGGCGCAAAAGCTCCGCATCTCCGAACCCTGCCTCGACGGACATATGATCTTCCTGAGGCAGAGTTCTTGCAGGAGATTCATAAGTTGAACGGAATGCCCCGCGAAGTGCTCGAAAATGAGGAACTGCTTTCCTTGGTGGTCCCAATTCTGCGCGCCGATTTCCAAGCGGTCGACACTTACACCTTCCTTTCGGGCGAACCGCCATTGACCTGCCCGATTGCAGCATTCGGCGGCCTTGAGGATCCGTTAGTGCCCGAGCAGGACCTGCGCGCCTGGCGGCAGCACACCACGCGAGAGTTCTCCTCGCTCCTACTGCCCGGCGACCACTTCTTTGTCAACACTGCTTATTTGCAGTTGACCGCCGAGATTGCCCGGCTTTTCCAACAGAACCGGCCCTGATGAGTGCCGATTCCGCCGCATGCGCTCGCGCTGGTTCAGCAGTGCCGCTTTCTGCTTCAAGCCGCGTTCCCACACTTGCTTAGTCCTCTGATCATCCACTTCGTTGCTGCAGCCGCTTAGATGTCCAGCGAGTTGACGAATCGTAGGATGGGTGAACAACTCGATCAACGTTAGCTTGCGCGGCAAAGTTTCATTGAGACGCGATTGCATCTGAATCATCAGAAGCGAGTGACCTCCAGCGTCGAAGAAGTTTTCATCTAGATCAATAGAATTGACGCCCAAGACCGATTTCCAGATGTTCGCGATCAACTGTTCGGTCTCGTTGCCGGGCTCACCTGGAGGGTGGATCTGGTCAGGGGCGGGCCGGAGCGAGAGCAGAGCTCGGGTATCGATCTTTCCGTTTGCAGTTAGCGGAAAGTCGGGCACGAGCAAGATGTTTGCGGGAATCATGTACGCCGGCAAAACCGTGCGGACAAAATCCTTTAGCTCCCGCGCCCCCGGAGGTTCTTCCGCCCGCGTTATGCAATATGCGCACAATTGCTCGTTTGCAACCAGCACCACAGCTGATTGAATCGTCGGGTGACGTTTAAGGGCTGCCTCGATTTCACCTAGTTCGACGCGGAAACCTCTTAGCTTTATCTGTTGATCCCGCCTGCCGATGAACTCGATGCGACCGTCCGGCGCATAACGCCCTACATCGCCGGTCTTGTAGACACGTTCGCCCGCGCGTGGTTTGAATGGGTTCTGAATGAAGCGTTCGCCGGTGAGCTCAGGATCGCCGAGGTACCCCCGCGCAAGCGGCACGCCACCGATAACGATCTCGCCGGCAACTCCTGCTGGGACTAGATTTAAATCGGGATCGGTTATGTAGCACTGTGCGTTTGCAATCGGACGGCCGAGGTAGATTCGGGACGCAGGGTCAGAAGCGCTGCATCTCTCGTGGAGAACTCCGACAGATGCCTCGGTTGGACCGTACCCATTATGCAAGTTCGCTTTGATTCGTTCGAAAAACCGCTTTCGCAGTTCCGGCGTGAGCGCTTCGCCGCCGGACCAGACTTCTCGCAGCGTTCGGGTCTTCTCCGTAACTTCCTCAGTTTCTAGAAAAACACGGAGCATGGCTGGCACAAAATGCGCGAACGTGACGCCTTGGCGGTGGATTAGATTGGCAAGATACTCGGGATCCCAGTGTTTACCCGAAGCAGCGACGACCAGGGTCGCGCCTGCCACAAGCGGTAGGAAAATCTCTCCTATAGAAACGTCGAAGGTGAGAGGAGTTTTGTAGAGGATGCGGTCTCCAGGGCCGATGCTTAGGAGCCGCGCCTGCCAGCATACCCGGTTAACTATTCCGCGATGCTGGATGGTGACACCCTTTGGTTCTCCGGTGGATCCGGACGTAAAGATGGTGTAAGCCAGATCGTCCGGGCGCACGTCGGACGGTTGAAATCTCGCTCCATAATCGGACTCAGGTTCGTCGATGTAAAGGCGTGGAAGAGAGGATACAGCTAAGCCCCGAAGATGAGATTGCGTCATCAGCACCCCGGCGCCAGCTTGTTCGAGCATGAAGGTGATTCGATCAGCTGGATGCTCGGGATCGATGGGTAAGTACACACCACCCGATTTCAAGATTCCGATTATGGCCGGTACAAGAGACAAAGAACGTTCTGCCGCAACCGCCACCACGGTTCCAGTAGTTACGCCGAAAGACTGAAGGCGAGCCGCGAATCGAGCCGCGGCTGCGTCCACTTGCCCGTACGATAGCGACTCATCTTCCCAAACGATAGCGGTCGCCTCGGGAGAACGCCGCACCTGCTGTTCGAACAGTTCGTGGAGGCCCATGTCCGGGAATGGCGCGTCTGTCTTGTTCCACTCGTACAAGATACGGTGCTCTTCGGCTCTTGTCAGCAGACGCAGGCTTGAGATGCGTTGTTCGGAGGAATCAGCAATTGAATTGAGAATCGCGACGTAGTGACCCGCCATGCGATCAATAGTTTCCTCCTCGAATAATGCGGTTCGGTAGGTCACAATCAGTTCCAGTTCGCCGCTGCGCTCTTTTACATCAAAGACCAAATCAAAGCGCGCTGCGCCGCTGTCTCTTTCGACGAGTTCCACTTCGAGTCCGGGCAAACGAAGAGCAGATGTGGGCAGGTTCTGGAACGCAAATAAAATTTGGAAGAGAGGCGTGATGTTAAGGCCGCGGGCTGGCGCGAGTTCCTCCACCAATTTGTCGAACGGCAGGTCCTGATTGGCATAAGCGTCCAGACATGTGTCTCTGACTTGGCGAAGCAACTCGATGAACGGCATGTGACTTTCGACGCGCGCCCGCAGCACGAGCGTGTTGACGAAAAACCCGATTAGCTCTTCCAGGCCCGGCCGGTTCCGGTTCGCGACCAGCGAGCCCACCAGAATGTCATTTCCTGCTCCTTCGCGCGCCGCCGTATAGCGATGCAGCAGCGCGAAGAACGCGGCCAGCATCGTCATATATAAAGTAGCGTTCTCGCGAGCGCTCAGAGTGTCCAAACGAGCGATAACCGCTCGGGGCAGCGGGAAAGTCCGGCGTTTGCCTTCCGCGCTGGGTGTCGCCGTCCGAGGGCGGTCGAAGGGTAACGGCAAAGGTGATGACTCCGCTGCCAATTGGGTTTTCCAGTACAACAGTTGCTCCGCGAGCGCACCATTCTCGAATTCGCTCCGCTGCCACATCGCGAAATCAGCGTACTGCAACGGTAGTTCGGGCAGAGGCGATGGCTCGCATTCGAGAAAAGAAGTGTACGTCGCCGAGAGCTCGTGGGTGAGAATGCTCAATGACCAACCGTCGGACACGATGTGATGCATGGTCACGAGCAGCAAATACTCCTTGGGAGCGAGCGCCAAAGCGCTGACCCGAATCAGCGGCCCCGTGGCCAGGTTGAAAGGCAGGCGAGCTTCTTCACCGCTCAGCCGGGCTGCAACGGCCGCGCGATCCTCCGGCGCAAAGTCTTGCAGGTCGGTGAGCGGTATAGCGATCTCCCAGGTGGGACCGATGTTCTGCTGCGGGGCGCCCGATTGCTCTACGAACGTTGTGCGAAGAATCTCGTGTCGTCGAACGATGTCCTGGAGAGCGCGGCAAAGAACTGGAAAGTTGATATCGCCCTTCAGCCGCGCCGTCCCAGCCATGTTGTATGCCGGGCTCTCCGGATCCAGGCGATCGAAGAACCACAGGCGTTGCTGCGCAAAGGAAAGTGGAGCCGTAAGCACATGTGGCCACCGGCGCGGGATACGGGCGGAAACGTCCTGTAGACCCTCCTCTTGCAGCAGCAGTTCCAACAATTCAGCGCGCTCATCCAGCATGGCGAGGTCTTGCACACTATGCATAAACAGCCCCTTCCTTCTTTTTCGCCTCCAGCAGCCCCCGGACGTCCTCCTGAGACATGCCCGCGAGCTTCTGATGAAGACGCGCAATTTTAAGCGCCCGTGCCGGAGAACTCTCGTATCGCTGCAGAAGCTCCGACATGTTAGCGACGGTCGGATTTTCCAGTACTAATCTGAGTGGAAGTGGAGTCTGAAAAATCTCGCGCACGCGCGACACGATCTGAGTAGCCATGAGCGAATGGCCGCCCATTTCAAAGAAATTGTCCAAAACTCCGATCCCGCTAGTCCCGAGGACGTCACTCCAGATGCGCCGGATTACTTCCTCGATCGGATTTCGCGGATGGAGGAGCGTCCCGCGTGTATCCGGGCGACCGGCATTAGGCGCGGGAAGCTGCCGGTGGTCAACCTTGCCATTACGTGTCAGAGCCAAGGCGTCCATCGCCACGTAGTAGATTGGCTGCATGTACGTCGGGAGGCGCTCCTCTGCCAGTTGACGTAATTCCCGAAACAACAGCTGGGAGAATTTCCCCTTGAGTGGGTTGTTCGCAAACTCTTCCCAAACGGGTTGGAAAGCAGAGGCCAGCCCCAAACCGGCGGTGCCTTGAGGTGGACCCGGCAACCGGAAAACAGCCGTGTAGTAGCCGTCTCGCCCGCCGCAGGGCGACCAAGTCAATTCCGCATCGTAGCCGAGCCGCGAAGCCATATCCCACAAAACTTCCGGGTCTGGGCCTTTTGCGGGCAGTTCACGCTGGATGGTTTCTCGAAGAGCGTGTACGCTCGGGAACGGCGCTGCGCGGGCCATAAGAACCAGGGCGGTGACCTCCTCCGCTAGCCTTGGATTCGCGACACGTTCGACGCGTAAGTGCTCCGGCCGGTCTTGTCCAAGTCTGCTTGCCAACGATGAGATGCTGAGCCCGGCGGATATCCAGTCGACCGCGTCTTCGAACAAAGCCGGCTCGGCAGCAGAAGAATGTAAGAAGGCATCGTAGCGAAAGCGAGTCAATTCATTCTGGTAGTGGCCGCGCTTCAGTTCAATAGTGGTACGGCCGAGTTGATGTTGCCGTGCCTGAAATGCTGTGAAGAAGGCTGGATCAATCAGTAGTTCCTCCTCAGCTGCCATCCGAGTTTGGATCCGTTGCTTTAGTTCAGCGACAGGCAGCCCGGGAGCAGCCTGGAATAGCTGAACCGATGTGTGATAAGCCTCCAACAGTGAAAAATTGCGCACATCTCCCACTTGAATCACCCCACCGGGCGCGAGAAGCGAAACAGCGCGCTCCAGTACTTCGACGAGATAATTGATGGTGGGAAAATACTGGACGACAGAATTCAGGGCGATGAGATCGAAGCTTTTAGACGCGAAGCCGTCCAGTTCATGAGCGAGGCCTTCGAATAGTTCAACTTGCGTGAGTCCGCGTTTGGCGACTTGCTCTTTCAGCGTCGATATAGCATGCGACGAGAAATCTGTGCCGGCATAATATTCGCAGTGCGGAGCGACGCGGAACAAAAGCAAACCCGTGCCGCAGCCGATTTCTAGAACGCGTTTGGGATGGAAGCGCAGCAGACGGCCTACTGTGCCATCCACCTGTTCGCTCATTTCTTGGGCATCGATCGGTTCTCCGGTATAGCTGCTATTCCACCCTGTGATGTTAAACGTTTCGTCGCTTTTTGAAGCCGGTGCGGCATACGTCTCTTCGTATAACGTGAGCCAATGCGCAGTGTTTTCCCGCTGCGCCTCGGCAAGCTGATTCGACGCGCGGGGGTAGTTTGGAACCACATACGCTACCAGTTGCTTCCCCGCATTGGGAGCATTTTCACAAGCCACGACAGCCGATTCGCGAACGGCCGGGTGCTCGTTCAGTAAGCATTGGATCTCGCCCGGTTCGATCCGGAAGCCACGGATCTTGACTTGATTGTCGAGCCGGCCGTGAAACTCCAGCAATCCGTTTGAGCGATACCGGACAAGATCGCCGGTTTTGTAGAGAACCGGGTCCGGATGGGTGCGGAACGGATTTGCCACGAATCGTTCGGCTGTGAGTTCCGCAGAACCGTAGTATCCGTCCGCAACGCCGTGCCCGCCCGAGTAAAGCTCACCAATGACGCCCGTTGGAACCGGCTGCATGTGACGGTCCAGGACATACACAGTAGTGTTTGCAATCGGCCGTCCGATAGGAATCATAGGTTCTAACTCGCCGGGATGTGATATGCGGTAACAACAGGTGAATGTCGTGCATTCCGTTGGCCCATAACCATTGATGATTTGTAAGTCCGGCCAAGCGGCGAGCAATCGCTTGACATGAGTAACGGAAAGCACATCGCCTCCCGCGAGCACTTGACGCAACGAGCCGAACGACTCGATTTGCGAATCGATCATCTGATGAAACAGGCCAGCTGTTAGCCAAGCTGTGCTGATCTCCGAACGCTGCAGGAACTCTCCAAGATCCTCCAGCGACGCATGGACATTCGGATACTGACACAGAGTAGCGCCGTTCAGCAGGCTACCCCAAATCTCGAAGGTGGATGCATCGAAGGCGAGCGGCGCGAATTGTAAAAACCTGTGGGAAAACTGGAAGTCCGCGTAGTCGGAGCCTTTTACCAGCCGAACAATGCCCCGATGCCGCACCGCTACGCCTTTCGGGCGGCCAGTGGACCCTGACGTATACATAATGTATGCGAGCGAGTCAATGTCGCCGGTGATGGGCGAAGATTGGCTCGAAGCCAACGCAATATGCGCCCAATCGCCGTCGATCGCAACAACGTGACCTGCAAAGCCGCTGAATTGCTCGCCAAAGCATGCCTCTGTTACCACGAGCGACAGCTTGGTCTGCTCCAACAGATCCGCCAGACGACTTGAGGGCTGCGCCGGATCAAGTGGCACGTAGGCAGCGCCGGCCTTTAAAATGCCTAGCAAACCTACAATCATCGCAGGTGAGCGATTGCAGCAGATTCCAGCGAACGAACCCGCCTTCAGGCCGCGAGCAATGAGATAATTCGCCAGCTGCGTCGACTGCTTGTCGACTTCTCCATAGGTCACAGAGCGATGCTCGCAAATAAGGGCGACCGCGTTCGGACGCTGCCGGGCTTGTTCTTCGAAAAGCTGGTGGACGGGCCGTTCGGGGTATGCGGCCGCTGTTTGGTTCCATTCCACCAGTAGCCGGTCACGCTCCTCGGATAGAACGAACGAAATCTCCGAAACTCGCTGGTTCGGATCGGCCGCTACCGATTCGAGAATCTTCTGAAAGTGTTCGGCAAGTCGTTGTATGGTCGATTCATCAAACAAGTCCGAGTTATATTGGAACCAGGCCGACAGGGCGCCATCGACTTCCACCATCTCCAGTTCAAGATCGAAACGCGCATACCGCTGCTCAATCGGCATCGCGTCCAGAACGAGATCGCCCAATCGCAAGCGCGAACCGGTTTCGTTTGGTGAAAGCACGCCGAACGGGGAGACGGCCGCGCTCTCGAACGAATCCGAGACCCTGGAAAGTGCCCATTGTTGAAAACTTTGCAGAACAAACACGGTCTGGAATATTGCCGAGCGGCTTGGGTCACGGCGAATCTTGAGACGTTCCACCATGACAGGAAAGGGAAGATCCTGATGTTCGAGCGCTGCCAACACCGCGGCATCCATGCTGACAAGAAATTCTCGGAACGTGGGGTCGCCCGAAACATTGCCACGAAGGGGGACCATATCGACGAAATACCCGATGACGTCCGCGAATTCAGGGCGGCTGCGCGCCGCTGTAGGCGAACCCACAATGATCTCGTCCTGGCCGGAATAACGGGCTAGTAACACCTGGAACGCTGAAAGCAAAGTTGTAAACAAGGATGCCCCGAGTTCCTTTGCTGTGTCCTTCAGCTTGGCCGATAGTTCGTCGGGCAGTTTGAATGCGTATGCCGCACCGTGATGATACGTCTGCACCGGCGGCCGCGGACGATCGGTTGGGAAGTTTAGGGGCGACAGATCGCCTGACAGCTGCTGTTTCCAGTACTCCCAAAGCCGTTCGCCTTTCGGACCGGCAAGCAGGTTGTGCTGCCAATGAACGTAATCGACATAGCGGATGGGAAGGGGAGCAAGTCGCGGCGATTCGCCCCGAGTTTCCGCAACATAAAGCCGGCCGAGTTCCTTAAGCATTACTCCAATCGACCAGCCGTCCATTGCGATGTGGTGCATTACCACCATCAAGATATGTTCGCCGTCCGCTCGCAGCAAAACGCGAACCCGCAGCGCTGATTCGTGTTCGAGATCGAAGCGCCTGTGCGATTCGTTTTGCACATGCGCCAGTACTTCGGCTTCATCCCACTCCATCGCTTCGATAACCGCGAAGTTATCCAACGATTCATGGATGCGCTGAATTGGAACGTTATTCTCCGTCGTATAAGTCGTACGCAACACCATCTGACGCTCAGCAAGCGCGCGCATAGCTCGGGCTAAGGCATCGAGATCCACCTGCGAGCGGAATCGCCACGTGGTGATGATGTTGTAGAACACGCTTTCCGGGGCGAACTGGTAGAGGAACCACAGTCCTTGCTGCCCGAACGAAAGCGGATGCGATTCAAGGACCGGCGGAAGGCCGATTTTGCTGAGGCTGGTCATCGGCGTGCCTCCGATTCTGCTAGCTGGGCGAGTAAGGATTCCATTGCGTCATCAGATAATGCACCGATCTGGTCGAGCGCATCGGGCCCCCGGACCGGAATTGGTGGAGGATTCGTTGCAACGCAGACCATCGGTCGCGCCGGTTCATTCAATAGATTTTTCTGTGTATCCTCAACTAATCGCAGCATATCTCTCGCCAGCGCTCGAATCGAAGGGCCTTTGAGCAATGTCGCCATTGAAACCACGATGCTGAGATCCAGCTCGATCTGGTTTTTCAGCTCCACTGCAATAAGTGAGTCTACGCCGGCATTGCTAAGGGCAATGCCGCGATCCAGACGCGATGGAGAGATGCGCAGCACATGCCCGGTCAACGCGGCCAGGTAGTTTTCCACCAATTCGATCCCCGCTTCCGGATCTGCGGAAAGTATGCGCTGCCGATCAATCTTCTGGCGCTCTGGCGTTTCCTGGAGTGGCGAAACCGCTCCCTTAACACGCTCCTTTCTCAGCAGCGACAAGAACGGCGATTCGGCGGCGGATGGCATCGCGCGAAACCACTCCGCCCAGTCGACTAGCAAGACGGCGATCTGCGCTGGATTGAGTCCCAGCACATGTTCGAACGCATTCAGCGCCGGTTTGATCGCCAGGCTTCCCATACCAAGGCTCTCGATTCGCTTCACTAGCGGCTTGGCAGCTGCACCTACCTCAGACCACGCGCCCCAATCAATCGAGATGGCTGGTAAACCGATGGAACGTCGATGTATGGCCAGTGCATCCAGGAATGCATTCGCAGCGGCGTAGTTGCCCTGTCCAGGCGGTCCCAGAAGCGCCGAAGCGGATGAGAACAGAACAAAGAAATCAAGGGGCTTGTCACGGAAGAGGCGGTGCAAGTTCCAGGCGCCGGAAACTTTCGCAGCGAGCACACTTTCCAGCGACGCCCTGTCCAGTTCTAAAACGGTCCGGCCTTCCACCAGGCCCGCGGCATGAATTACGCCTCGAATGGGCGGCCAACACTCAGCCTCATACCGCTCCAGCAACTCGGCAATCTGCCGCTCATTTGAGAGATCGGCTGCGAAAACATGAACGCTCGCGCCGAGTGCTTCAATCCCCCGAATCGCCCGGATCTGGGCGGCTGCTGTCGACTCCGGCGGAACTGATCCCCACTCTATCCGCGGCGGTAACGCGCGGCGCCCAATCAGAAGGATTCGCCGCGCTCCGCGCTCTGCCAGGCGCCTTGCCAGCAAAAGCCCAAGCACCCCAAGTCCGCCTGTGATCAGGTAAGAACCATCGGAGCGACAGCAAAGGATCGGCTGCTGCTGCGATGCGGCACGCGAACGCGCAAGGCGCGGAACATAAATTTCGTCTCTCCGAATTGCAAACTGATGTTCAGGGCTGGATTGCCGGATCAGTGAAAAAATCCGCGCGGCCGCGTCTTCAGGAACTCCAGCGGGATCTATATCGATCAGACCGCCCCACTGTCTCGGGTATTCGCTCGCAATGACGCGCCCCAGCCCCCAGAGTGTGGATTGGTGCACGGCGGGTTGGTCGCCGCTGTGGATGACCGATTGCGCGCCCTTGGTAACGAACCATATCCGTGCAGATTGCAGGTGCTCGGCAGTCATCAGCGACTGGGCTAGGATCAGGCCGGTCGTAACACCGGCCGTCAGCCCATACGTCGCGTCCGCTTCTGTAACATTTTCCGCCGCGGCAAAGTCCACTGGCCAGAGATGGATGATCCCGCTGATGGACGAATCCAGAAACTGCATGAGTCTGGCGCAAGCTTCCGGTTCAGCGAGAGGAAGCGTAAAGGCATCGTCCCCGATCTGGGCGAAATGTTCACCGCGGAAAACGGCGATACAGCGGACGGAATGCTCCTTCAGCCGCGCGATCAGTGCTTCCGCGACGCCACCTTCATCCATCAGCAGAACCCACGCGGACCTGGCGGGAGACGCGACGTCAGACAGAGCCGTCAGCGGCGTCCACTGCAGTTCATAGAATAAGTTGTCAAGTACCGGGCTTGCAGGTTGCAGGGCGGGGCTCCGGCCGACGTGGCCGATCTGTTCGGTCGCAGCCGCATAAGACAGCGGACTATTTAGCCGCGAGCGGTTCCGCGAAGCTAGTTCCGCAGCCGGGCTACGGCCGTCTTTCTCTACTGTGAGCAGAACATAGCTCATCAGGCCGCGTTCTAAGATACGGCCTATGTTCTGGTAGGACTTGAGATTAGTCAGTACTAATTCATCCACTTGGTGTTCAAGCGTGATACGCCCAAGATTCGCATCGAAGTCGGGATCATATAGAAAATTGGCAACTTCCGTGCTGATGTTAACGGCGTCTAAGATGCTGAGTTGATGCTGTGCGAGAAGATCGCTCCATTGCTCGACGGTTATGGTGTAGGCCCCTGTCTCCTCTACGGAAACTGAGGACACCGTATTGGCGACGAAGTCTGCCATTACTAGGTGACCGCCCTCGTTCAAGTGAGAAGAGATGTTGGCAAACAGCCGTTCTTTGTCGGGGATGTGGCCCGCTACTTCAAAGCCGAGCACCAGGTCATACCTTCCAGGGAACGAAGCGGCGACGCTATCGTTTTTATAGATCCTCAAGCGGCTTTGCAGTCCCGCGTCCCTGATTTTGCGATTGCCGGCTTCAGCCTGCTCGCCCGAGATGGTGTAACCGTCTATCAGCAGAGCTGGGAACTGTATTCCCAGTGAAACCACGTCCGAGCCATAGCCGCAACCAAAGTCTAGAACCCGCTGTACCCGCGTAAAATCCACGTGCCGCAATACCAGTTGCCGCAGTTCCCTTTGGGCATCGCGGGCTCGCCTGCTCTGCTCATGGTGCGAATTGGCGCCATACAGAGCCAACAGCCAAGAAAACCCGCGTACGCGGGCGGGCAGCGGCGCAAACGTCAGGTACATCTCGTATGCCGCGTCCCCTGACGCAAGCCGGGAGTTACGCGAAAGCTCGTCGTAGTATTGGGACACCTCGGTCGAATATGCGGGTGTCCCGGAACTTGCGTGAAAAACGTCTCGCGAGCGCGCGGGAATGGGATTCCGCGCTCCGGCCAGGATGATGTGCTGGTTCAGTGCCGAAGCGGGGGAGTTCGCCGGCGGTAAGGTCTCAACTTCTTCAAAGCCATGGGCACGCAGCGCTTCACACCATTTGGCGGGAGAGAGCAGCGGCCCATTCGTGCGCAAATCATCCTTGTAGCGCTGCCAGCCTTCAATAAGACCGAATGAGATATCGAACCACGTAAGTGGCTCAGTCACCTCCCATAGCAAAAGTAGACCGCTTGGTTTCAGCAATGCGCGGGCATGCTGCAGCGTTTGGTTCAGGTCGGCAGTGGCATGAAACACATTAGCGCCAATCACCAGATCAAACGAAGCCCGCTCGAAGCCTTGTTCTTCCGGGTCCTTTTCTATATCCAGAAGCTCGAACCGGACGAATGGATAATCCGCAAATTCAGCTCTTGCCTTGTTCAGGAAGAAGGCGGTTAGATCGGTGAAAACATACTCCGTGGCCGCGCCGCTAAGCATCGGCAACAGGGAGGCGGTGGTGCCGCCGGTCCCTGCGCCCACTTCTAGAATGCGCAGCGGTTCCCCTGCGGGCCAGTCCTTTGCCACTGTAGCAGCGATCGAAGCGGCAATCCCGTTGAAATAGCGCGCTTCAGCCGAGAGGCGGTAAAGACTGTCGGTGGTCTCGAACGAACCGCCGGGAAACATGACCTCGAGCGAACTGACCTTGCCCGTAAGAACCTGCGGCAACCGCGAAGCGCAGCGTTCCAGATACGCGACCAGAACCTCGCTACCAGCGCAGCGTTCGCGGACTTCCTGCCAAAGGCGATCCATGCCGAGTTCCGGCAGGGGACGCGGGACTGAGAACTGAGTTCCTGCTACGCTCAGATACCCAGCGCCGCTCAGCCGATCAAACCAGCGGCCGACTAACTTCTCATACATCGGGAGAATTTCAAATGCTTCAATAAAAGAAGCGGGGCTGTAGGTTTCGCCGGGATGGGAGAAACTGCCTAGTGCCCTCAGTGTGTTGACGATTGCGGCGGTCGATACCCGATCTAGCGCCGAGGCACGGGCGGGCCCGGCTTGTAGCTTTAAGTCGAACGGCCACTGCGCTGAGCTGGTAAGACCAGCCGCCCGAAGCCGGTCCCAGCCTGTCAGGGTTACTGGAGAGTTCCCGTTTGACGCTGGACTTATCCAGTAACTCTCCCGCTGAAATGGGTAGAATGGCAACTTCACCTTTTCCGATCTCATCGGATACACGTTGCCCCAAGCCACTGGATAGCCGGTGGAGAATAACGCGCCCGCCGTTTCGAGCAAGGTGAATTGCTCCGCTTCCTCCCGCCGCAAAGAAGCAAAAGTTCTTGCCGCCCTCTTTCCTGCCCCGATTTGCCGCTGACAGATTTGTTGCTGAATCGACATCAGCAGAATCGGGTTCGGGCTAATTTCCAGGAACGCCGTTGCCCCTTGTTCTAATAGCCGCTCGATAGCGGGCCCAAACAGAACAGTCTCGCGCAAATCCCGAGCCCAATATTCGGGCGAAAGCGCCTCGCCGTCGCATTGCGCGCCGGCGACGGTCGAGATAAACGGAATTGTCGAGCGGCCAGGTTTGATCGGGAGTAATTGACTGCGATTGCAGATGACGCGCACTGCATCCTCTATGGAGAGAGCTCCCGCGACGCACGCGGCTGCAACTTCACCCATGCCGTGGCCTACCACGGCTTCAGGATAAATTCCCCACTCACGCCAGATCTCTGCCAAGCCCAACTGGATGGCGAACAAGGCAGGCTGAATGAACTCCACGGCCTCGGCTAGCTTGCCCGATTCTCCGGCTTGCAGTTCATCGAGAAGCGACCATTGCGCGTACTGGAACATCAAGGCATCACAACGTTCAATGATCCGGCGGAACGTAGGTTGACTTTGAAGGAGACTCGTTCCCATTCCCAGCCACTGGGAGCCTTCGCCAGAGAATACAAACACCAGCTTGCCGGGCGTCGACCGGTCGACCTGTGCAAAGGAGCAGCCTGGCCGTGATTCGCCGGCCAGGTGTGCGCGCAAGCACGCTGCGGCGCTCTGCGCGGAGTTGGCGGCGATCGCCACACGATAATCGAATTGCTCGCGACCAAGCGCGGCACTGGCACAGATCTGATGAAAAGGCCGCCTCGAATTCTCCAGAAAGGCGATGTATTCCTCGGTCAGCTGCGCAACAGCTTCCGGCGTGCGTGCCGAGATCGGCAGCACCGCGAATGCCGGTTCCGAAATGCTCTGCGAAGCAATCGGCGGAGGGCCTTCCAATATCAGGTGTGCGTTCGTGCCTCCAAAGCCGAACGAACTCACACCCGCAAGCAAGGGCTTATTTCGCGTCCACACGCCTGGCGCCGTTTGGACGCGAATCGGCATCTCGTCGAAAGGAATCTCAGGGTTCGGATTTTGATAGTGCAGACTAGGCGGAATCGATCCGTGCTTCAACGACAACGCTGTCTTGATCAGTGCCGCGACGCCAGCCGCCGCTTCCAGGTGGCCGATATTGGTCTTCACGGAACCGATTAGGCAAGGCTCCGAAACAGTACGGTGTTTCCCCAGCGCTTCGCCGAGCGCTCTCGCTTCGATAGCATCGCCGAGGATGGTGCCGGTCCCATGCGTTTCGACGTATTGAATGTGGGCCGGAGAGACGGAGGCCGATCGACAGGCCTCGAGGATCACTGCCTCTTGCGCTTTGCGGCTCGGAGCCATCAAGCCATTCGTCCGGCCATCCTGATTGATAGCGCCTCCCCGAATCACCGCATAAATATCATCGTTGTCCGCGACCGCCGTCGAAAGAGGCTTGAGCACGACCATACCGGCTCCTTCGCTGCGGACATAGCCATCGGCCCGCGAGTCGAACGCTTTGCAGCGCCCGTCCGCCGCCATCGCCCGCGCCTTGGTGAAGTTCACCGTAACCGCCGGAGTCAAGATCAGATTGGCGCCGCCCGCAAGGGCAAGCGTCGTCTGGCCAGTCCAAAGACTCTGGCAAGCCAGATACACTGCCACCAGCGAGGACGAGCACGCCGTATCGACAGCCATGCTCGGCCCGGCGAGATCCAGGAAATAAGAAAGCCGATTGGCAGCAATGCTGAGCGCGTTGCCCGTACCCGAGTAGACGTCGATCTCCCCTAGATTCTGCAGAAACACGCGGCCGTATTCATTTCCCGATATGCCCACATAAACGCCGACGGGATTGCCGCTCAGCTGCGTGGCGCGAATGCCCGCATCCTCCAGTGCTTCCCAGGCAAGTTCAAGCAGCAGCCGCTGTTGGGGGTCCACATACACCGCCTCGCGAGGCGACATCCCGAAGAACTGTGGATCGAACTTGTCAATGTCTTCAAGAAATCCACCCCAGCGAGTGTTGATCTTCCCCGGAGTGGCCGGATTCGGATCGAAAAATTCATCCACGTTCCAACGCGACGCTGGAACCGGCGTTATGGCATCGACTCCATTGACTAAAAGCCGCCAGAACTGTTCTGCCGAGGGCGCTCCCGGAAAACGGCAGCTCAAGCCGACGATAGCGATCGGCTCCCGGTTGGGCCGCGTTTCGCCCCCGGGGTGTGGGGTCGAGGATTCGCTTCTGGCTCCTGCCGGGCTGCTCTCACCGGCCAAGTGTGCCGAAAGAGCTTCTATCGTCGAGTATTCATACAGTAGGGTGGGACCAAGCCGCCTGCCAAGCCATTCTTGTAAGTCGCCTGAGATGATCACCGCCTCGCGTGAGGGCAATCCGTAGCTTGCAAACGGCTCGCGCGTGTCAATGCTTTCCGCGGGAATGTCAAGCGTTGCGGCGATAGCCGCAATCAGCCAGTTGCTGAGTTCAACCACGCTCGGGCTACCCGATGCCCCCGGGTTCTCGCTGGAGTCAGTCTCTTTCAAAGTCATGAATGTCCCTTCGTCTTCTTGATCAGCGAATAAAGCTTGTTTGCTGCCGAATTCTGGATTCTTTCTGCAAGCGAGGCCGAATCGCGTGCTTCCTCTGGCGGTTGAGGAAGATATCCAATGCCCACAAAGTAGCTTAGATAGTGATGCGTAAGTTTCAAGTCGAGCGGCGGACACTTCACTGAAGTTCGTTTCAGCACCGCGCGTGCCTGGCGTGAATCGAACTTCGGTAACGTGAAGTCGATGTGCTCTTCTATCGGAACCAACGTGAGCAAAGTGGCGATCCGCGAAACTGCGGTGTTTCGAGGGCTGCGCGAATAGATCTCCTGACGCGCAGCTTCCAGCAACATCTGTTTCCAGTCGTCCACAGACACCTTTTCGAGGGGATAACCGAATGCCCGGATCCAACTGAACACTTCGCTAAAGGAAGGTGGATTCGGTTGAGCGATATGAAATGCACTTCCAATCGAGTCTGGTTGGCGCGAAATCTGGACAATCGCCTTGGCGGCGTAATCGACCGGGACCAGCTGCGCGTCGACCGGTATCGGAATCTTATCCGGCAATGCGCCGATCTCGATTCCCGCCTTCATCCCAAGCCAGAAGAGGTCGGAATCCTGGCAAGCTCCCGTGTTGCTCGCCCCGACAACGCGGAGCGGCCGGTAAATCGAAGCCGGAACGCCTCGCGATTGTGCCGCTCGAATAAGCTCTTCGGCCACCCACTTCGAACGGACATATGCCTCCGTGAACACGTCTCCCGCGTCGATGCGATCTTTTTCGTGCAGCACCGCCTTTGGATGAGTGCGATTGAAAAGAACCGCGGAAGTGGAAATGTAGTGAACCGGCTTGACGCGCGTTGTGCAAGCGAGTCGTAGAATCTCCGTTGTTCCACCAACATTGGGAGCCCTGATCCGGGAATACGGATAAGTAAAGTTGATTAACGCTCCGTTGTGATAGATCGATTCGATTTCTTCCGCCAGCTTCCGGAACTCTTCCGAACGTAGCCCGAGGCGCGGAAGCCCAAGATCACCCGGCAAAGCCACTACGCGCGCCGCCGTACCCGGACCCAGCGGGAGCTCGTATCTCTGCAGGTTCTTTGTTATACGTTCGAGTGCTTGTTGCGAGTCAGTTGCGCGCACCAAACAGTAAACCTTGGCTGGCGTAGAGCGCAGAAGTTCGCTCAGCAAGAACGCTCCTAAAAAGCCCGTTGCACCCGTAAGCAGTACCGCTTGAGGATTGGTCGTCTGCGCGGGATCGTACGCTTGAGCGCCCCAGGGGGAGATGGAGGCATCCAGCACCGCCTCCGTCTGGAGATCAACAACTTCTACTTGATGAGCGGTCTCACCGAGCTGGATGGAGGCAATGATTTCCGCCATCGAAGCAATGGTCGCGGTCGCGAAAAGCGCGCGCAGCGGCAGTGTGACCTTAAGCGCCTCGTGCATCCGGAAAAGGAGCTGCGTAGCCAGTAGCGAATGGCCGCCCAAATCGAAGAAGTTATCGAAGACTCCGCAAGCCGGGAGATTAAGAACCTCTCGCCAGATTGAGGCAATTTCTTCTTCAAGCGGATTCCGAGGCGGCGTCATCGCCTTGATTGCGTCTCGGCGTAACATCTCAGTGGGGGCCGGCAACGCACGGCGATTGATTTTGCCGTTCGTGGTCAGCGGCAGTTCGTCCAGCACGACGAATGCGGCCGGGACCATGTAGTCGGGAAGACGCTCAGCTAGGAACTCGCGCACGCGTCGCACCACTCCCGCAGTGGTCCGCCCTTTCAGCAAGTCATTCGTTGTCTCAGATGAACCGCCCGAATGGAGGCTCGAGCGCTCCAGAATTGTGTTCGGGTCCCGCTCTCCTTTCTGGAAAGTCGCTTCGAAGCAGCCGTCTCTTCCGCCGCCCGGCGGCCAAGAAACTGCGGTGCGGTAGCCCAGTTCGGAACCTAACGACCAAATCTCTTCGGGATCGATTCCAGCCCTGGTTTCCTCAGCCAGACGCCGCCGCAGATGTTCCACGTCGCCCGGCAGATCGTATTCAGTGACGGCTGAAAGCAGGCCTTTCTCGAGTGCCAGACGGGAATTCGGGATACCCGTTACCTGCAGACTCTCCAGTAAAGGTCCCATCAGCAGGGAGCGAAGCCTATCGAGGCTGAACCCGGCCGCGGTCCAGTCGATCTTCTCGCAGCTGTGCTGCGCGGCTTCGGTGTCTGCGCGAAAAATTACGTCATATCGGAACCGTGTTAGTTCATTGTGCGCGAATCCTCTCCGAAGTTGCAAAGTCGCACCAGTCAGCCGAGAATGAGCGCGCTGAAAATCCCCAAAGAAAGCAGGTGCAACCAGCAGTTCTTCTTCCCGCGCTACCTGTTGCGCCACGCGTCGCTTCAGCTCGGAAGTTGACAGCTCCGGCGGCGCTTTGTGCCATTGAACCGATGCGGAGTAGCTCTCCAACAGCGAGTAATTTCGGATGTCGCCGATAAAGAGCGACCCGCGTTGCGCCAGCGCCCCAACGGCCTTTTCCAGCACGTTGCGAAGATAGTCGGCGCTGGGAAAGTATTGAACGGTGGAGTTGATGATAATGGTATCGAAACTGCCTGGCTCGATATCACGGAAATCGTCGGCCAAGCACTGCCGGAGTTCGACTTGCCGTAGCCCGTAGCGCGCCAGCTTTGGTTCTAACGACCGGAGCGCTTCGGCCGAGAAATCCTTGGCCACGTAGCGCTCGCAGCGAGGGGCAACGCGGAACAGTAACAGACCGGTACCGCAGCCAATCTCAAGCACGCGTCTGGGAGCGAGATCCAGAATCCGCGCCGCGGTGCTGTCCACTTGCTCCCGCATCTCCTCGGGGGCAATTGGCTCGCCTGTGTAACTGCTTCGCCAGCCGACAATGTCAAACGTATCGTCTTCCGGCGCCGCCCCGCGGTACGTTTCGTCGTACAGGTCTTGCCAATGCGAGACGTACTGCGACTGCTCTCCTTCGTGAACGCTCTGCCCGGCGGGTCCTTCAACTGGAGTCAGATACGCGACGATATATTTCTCGCCCGGCTGGTCCTCACGCGCGATGACGACGCTCTCCTTAACGGCTGGGTGTTGGCGTATAACATGCTCGATCTCGCCCAGCTCAGTTCGACATCCGCGAATCTTGATCTGTTCGTCGCAACGGCCAACGAATTCGAGCGTCCCGTCTTTCCGGTATCGCACGACATCGCCTGTGCGGTAAACACGAGTCGCCGGCAGACCAGGAATCTGGAGAACCCTGAAGCGCTCGGCTGTGAGTTCAGGACGATTCCGATAGCCGTGCGCGAGACTCGCGCCTGCAAGGTAGAGTTCACCCGCGACGCCTGGCGGAACGGGTTGGTTGTGCTGGTCAAGCACGTACGCCTGAGTGTTCGAAATCGGGCGGCCAATCGCTGGTAAGCGGTCCGGACTCGCTTCTTTTTGAACCATGCCCGCCGTTGCCACCACCGTGCTCTCGGTGGGCCCATAATGATTGATAAGTTCAAATGGGAGCTTCGGCGGTGGATAAACACGCAATTGATCGCCGCCAGTCAGTAGGGCTCGCAACGGCACCTGGTCCGGCCAATCCAGCTTGACCATCTGCTCGGCGAGAGGAGTCGGCAGAAACGTCAGCGTGATTTTCTCGGCAATCAGCCAGTCGCGCAATTGGAAACTGTCCAGGCGAATATCTTCGCAAGGAATGTGCAAACTCGCCCCGGCGCACAAGTACGGCCAGATTTCCCAAACGGAGGCATCGAACGCCACTCCGGCTAGCTGGGTCGCGCGATCGCTGCGTGTCACGCAATACCTGCGCTGGTGCCAGTAGACCAGGTTCAGGAGGCTCGCGTGGCTGATTTCAACGCCCTTCGGCTGCCCGGTAGATCCAGACGTGTAGATCACGTACGCTAAACTTTCTACATCGAACGTCCCGGCAGGCAATGCTTCGTCTTGACAATCGGTCTCTTGTGCGGTGTCCACCGCGTAACAAGGAATGTCCCGCTTCGGTAGCAAGGGTCGCAGAGCGGCCTTGGTGAGAATGGCCGATGCGCCCGCATCCTCCAGGATGAATCCAATGCGCGCGGATGGATAAGACGGATCAAGCGGAAGATATGTGGCCGATGCTTTCAAAACGGCGAGCATCGCGATAATCAACTCGTTGGATCGTTCCAAAAACAGGGCCACCACACTCCCGTTTCCGATCCCTGCAGAGCGAAGCAGCTGGGCAATCCGGTTGGCGCGGCGCTCCACTTCCCCGTAACTGAGACAACTATCATCTGCGCAAACAGCGATCGAATCGGGCGAAGCGGTCGCATGCGCCTCAAACAGCCGATGAACCGGAAGCGTGATCGGGTAAGCCTCTGTGGTCTGGTTCCAATCTGCAAGAATCTCTTGCCGCTCGCTTTGGCTGAGTAGTTCGAGGCTGGAAACAGGGGCGTCGGGATTAGCCAGGGCCGAGGCTAGCAGGGTTTGCCAGTGTCCGATGAAGCGCTCGATGCTGGCGGCCTCGTAGCGGTCCGTGCTGTAAACCAGCCGTCCCCGAATCCGGTCCGGGTAATCCCAGCAGTGCAACTCCAGATCGAAGCGCGAGCTCTCTTCTTCGAACTCCACCACTTCCAGCTCCAGGCCCGGCAGTTCGAGTTTCAGCGGTGGCATCTGCAGCGCGAACACGACCTGAAACAGCGGGTTGTATTCCAGCGTCCGCTCCGGCTGCAAGTGCTCCACCAGGCGCTCGAAGGGCAGGTCCTGGTGGGCAAACGCGTCCAGCGCCATTCCCTGCGTACGGTGCAGCAACTCGCGAAAACTCGGCTCGCCGCTCACATCTCCCCGCAGCACCAGCATGTTGGCAAAGAACCCGATCAGCGGCTCCAGTTGCACCCGGTTGCGGTTAGCCACCGGCGCCCCCACCACCAGATCGCTTTGCCCGCTGTACCGGCTCAGCAGCACATAAAACGCGCTGAGCAGCGTCATGAACAGCGTCACCCCTTCGCGCTGGCTCAACTCTCGCAACCCCGCGCTCACCTCCGCGCTCAACTGAAAGCTGTGCCGCGCCCCGCGAAAGCTCTGGATGGCCGGCCGCGCGTGGTCCGCCGGCACTTCCAATCGCGGCAGCTCCGGGCCCAGTTGCTGGTCCCAGTAAGCCAGCTGCTGCTCTAGCCTCTCCCCCTGCAGCCACCCGCGCTGCCATTCCGCAAAGTCGCCGTATTGAATGGACAGCTCCGCCAAGGGAGAAGCCCGCCCTTGCAGCCGCGCCCCATACAACGCGGCCACCTCCTTTACCAGCACCCCGATCGACCAACCATCCGACACGATGTGATGCATGGTCAACATCAGCACATGTCTGGCTGGCTCCAGCCGCGTCAGACACACCCGGAACACCGGGCCCCGCACCAAGTCGAACGGCACCCGCGCTTCCACCCCCAGCAACTCCTCCAATTGCCGCTCACGCTCTTCCCCGCACTCCGCAGAAAGGTCTTCCAGGCGCCACGGCAAAGCCTGCTCCTCCGCCACCACTTGCCGCGGCTCTCCTTCCACCACGGCGAACGTCGTCCGCAGCGCCTCGTGACGACCCATCACCTCCTCCAATGCCTCCCGCAACAGCTCCACCTTCAACTCACCCTTCAGCTGAATGGCGGAACTCATGTTGTAGCTGGCGTTCTTGCCATCGCCCAGTTGGTCCAGAAACCAAAGCCGCTGTTGGCCAAAGGAAAGGGTCGCCACATCGCGGCCCGCTCGGGCCGGAATCGGGGGCTCGTGGTAGGCTCCTTTCCGCCACTTTTCCAAAAGTGCCTGCTTGGCGCTCGACCGGGTTGCTTTGGATTCTTCGCCGATCAATTCTCTACCCCTTCGCGGCTGTTTGTGGATTGAAGCAGAGTCAGAGTCTCTTCTTCGCTCAGGCTTGCCAGGCGCTCTAACATGAAGCGTTCGACTGTCGTCGCCAGGTTGGCAACGGTGGAACCCTCAGTCATCAGATCGCGCATGGAGACCTTGACCGGAAACGTCGCTTGCAGCCGTGAGGTCAACTGCGAGGCCATCAGCGAATGTCCTCCCAGCTCAAAAAAGTCATCATGAATACCAATCGGCTCTACTCCGAAAAGGTCCTGCCAAATCACAATCAACTGCTCCTCCAGCTCATTGGTTGCCGCCTGGTATGCAGTCCGGAGCTTCGGACGTGGCTCGCACTTACGCACCGCACCGTCAGCACCCGTCCCATTCACCGTGGAACCACGCGAAACACTTGACTCTGCATGCGCCATCGATTGGGAATGAGTTGCCCCCGATGGTCGAATCAAATAGTGCCGGCGCTCAAATGGATAAGTCGGAAGTGAAATCCGGGACCGTCGTTCACCTGCGCACACCGATGGCCACCCGAAACTCGCCCCCTGCACCCACAATCGTCCCAAGCCTTCAAGCAGCGCGGCGCAGTCATCACGCTGCTGGTTGATTGGGCGCATTGCAGCCACGAAGCGTGCGCTATGTTCGCCAGCCACATGCATCTGGCCAAGGCCGGTCAAAGTCTTGCCCGGTCCTACTTCTAAGAAAATTCTCCCGTCCTGTTTCAACAACTCCTGCATGGCGCCGCTGAACAACACGGCCTCTCGAATATGGCGTCCCCAGTACAAAGGATCCGTCGCCTGCGCAGCCGTGATCCACCCGCCCGTCAGGTTTGAGATATACGGGATGCGTGGAGGCGAAAGCCGGACACGTCGTACGGCCTCGGTAAACGGGTAGAGCACCGGTTCCAATGTCGGGGAATGGAATGCTCGTGAAGTAGGAAGAATCCGGTACGCCAAACCCGCGCCCCCCAACCGTTCCGCGGTGTGCTCCATTTCGCGAGAAGGTCCCGAGAGAACGATTTGATTCTCACCATTAATCGCCGCGATCACAACGTCCTTCGTAATAAAGGGCGTCACCTCGGCAATATTCGCAGTGACGGCGATCATGGCGCCGGGTGCCTGCTGCTGCATTAAGCGGCCCCGCAAAGCAACCAGGGAAAGCGCATCCTCCAGCGAGAAAACACCCGCAATGCAGGCCGCCACGTACTCGCCGATGCCGTGACCTAACATCGCCTCGGGTTGAAGTCCCCAGTGCATCAGCAAACGGGCAAGCGCGTATTCGGTGACGAACACTGCGGGCTGGGTCAGCGCGGTCTCTGAGAGAGGACCGGATCCTGCCGCCACCGCGGCATCGAAGATCGCGTCGCGCAGGTCCAATCCAAGATGAGGCTTAAGCAAGGTAATGCAACGGTCAAACTCCTCGCGGTACTTCTCATAAGCCTCGTATAGATCGCGCCCCATGCCTCCGTATTGCGAGCCTTGCCCAGGAAAAAGGAACACCACTGAGCGTTTCGCAGCCTCCTGCGCGCCCCCTAGGCTGCGCGCTCGCGGCGACTCTAGAGCCTCTGCTCCGTTCTCCGCATCGCGGCAAACTGCGATACGCCGATACCCGAAAGCCTCCCGCCCTACGTGCAGCGTATATGCTGCATCGGCAATATTTGTATCCGGCTCTTGACGCAGAAACGCAGCCAGGTTCCGGCTCATCGTGTCTAAGGCGCTCTCTGATTTCGCAGCTAGCTTCAGCAACTGCCAACGCCCAGCAGGGGAGGATGCTACCGGAGCCGGCGGTTCTTCCAGAATTGCGTGCGCGTTGGTTCCGCCCACACCAAAGGAACTTACTCCGGCAAAACGGCGGACCTTTCCCGGGCGCCATTCCAGCAGGTTTGTGTTCACGTAGAACGGGCTATTCTCAAAATCGATTTCTGGGTTCGGCCGCTCAAAATGAAGTGTCGGCGGAATCAGGTTATTCTTCATCGCAAGCACCACTTTGATTACGCCCATAACGCCCGCCGCGGCGTCCGTGTGCCCGATGTTGGCCTTCAACGCGCCTAAGGCACAGTAGTTTCTACGCTCTGTCTTGAAAGCTTTCTTGAGCGCGCTTACCTCAATGGGATCGCCGAGCGGTGTACCCGTGCCATGCGATTCCACGTACGCGATCTGTTCCGGCGATACCCCAGAGACAGCAAGCGCTTCCGACACCACCGCCGCCTGTCCTTCTATACTGGGCGCGGCAAATCCCGCTTTCCGAGATCCATCGTTATTGATGGCTGACCCACGAATAATCGCATCAATCCGGTCGCCGCTATCGATGGCCGCTTGCAAACACTTCAGTAGCAATACGCCTACGCCATCGCCGGGAATGGTTCCGTTCGCGCGCGCATCAAACGGCCGGCAACAGCCATCTGGTGAGTTGACGCTGCCTTCTTTATAGACATAGCCCATCTTCTGCGGGTACGCGATGTTAGCTCCTCCTGCAAGGGCCATATCGCATTCCCCGTTCAGCAGGCTTTGGCAGGCAAGATGCATTGCTACCAGTGATGTGGAACAGCCCGTCAGCACGTTGATGCTTGGCCCGCGCAGATCCAGCTTGTAAGACACGCGCGTTGTGAAGAAATCCTTGTCGTTCCCAAGCAGCGCCTGGAAGAGCCCCACCGAATGGAGCACTTCCTGATTACCGAATATGTTGTTTAAAAAATAAGTACTGATGCCCGCGCCTCCAAAGACGCCAATCGCTCCATCGAAGCGCGACGGATCGTAACCGGCTTGCTCCAGCGCCTCCCAACAACACTCGAGAAATAACCGTTGTTGGGGATCGATCAGTTCAGCTTCCCGTGGACTGTATCCGAAGAGCGACGCGTCGAATAAGTCCGCGTCCCGAATCACTGGCCGCCTGCGAATCAGCCCTGCATGCGATCGCAGAATTTCCGGAATCTCCAGCTCTTCCTCGGAAAATGTGCTGGCGCACTCCACCCCATCGCGAAGCTTTGCCCAGAAGTCTTCCAGGCTATTCGCCTCGGGAAATCGGCCCGACACACCGACGATCGCAACTTGACCGCCATATTGCGTTTCCCCTCCAGCGCCGTTCATTCCGTTGCCTGTCACTTGTCCCTCGCATGCGCTCGAGCCGCTTGACGGCCCATCGCGTTCTTCCGGATGGCTGCCCGCGACTGGCCCGCGTCTTGATTCGCCTCCGAAGCACCGCCGACATAAGAAATGAACGAACGGATGGTTGGATACTTGAATAGGTCGACCATAGTGATGCTGCCGCAGGCCGGAATCTCCTCTCGAACTCTGCTAAAGACTTGCGCTAACCGAATCGAATGGCCCCCCAGATCGAAGAAGTTGTCCTCAACGCCAATACTGTCCCGCTCCAGGACTTCTTGCCAGATACTCACAAGCGTGCGCTCGATGTCGTTGCGTGGTTGCACCTTCTCCGCGTTCGAGCGGCCAAGCACCTGACTCAGAGCTGTCAGCGCGTTGCGGTCCAACTTACCGGATGGGGTAAGTTGGGGGCTCTCAAGAATGGAGATCGAGACCGGCAACGTACCGCCATAACCATCGCGGAAATCCATCTGGCTGGCCGGATTCGCCGCCGCTTCCGATCCGGCCAGCTTCACGTACCCAATCGCTTCTTCGGCATTGCAGGCTGGCGCATCCACCAGTGGGCGAATATTTGGATTCGAGCCATCGATACCAATGATTATTTGATCCCTATCGATCGTGAGCGCGGCCAACATGGACTGGAGGCCTTCTTTTTGGCCTATCGCTTCGTAACCCCGCGCCCGGGAGAGCTCGCGCAATTGGTAGCCTTCGCTCATACCGATCTCGTCCCACATGCTCCAGGCGAGGCTTCGGCTCGGGACGCCGTTCTGTCGCTGGAAGGTTGCAAAGCCATCCAGGAAAGCGTTCGCAGCTGAGTATGCCCCGGCGTTTGAGCCGCCCAGACTCCCGTTCGCCGACGAAAAGTAGATACAACAGCAACTCGGCCGTTCTTGCGCCAGCTGATTTATCGCGCGGGCGCCCTCTACCTTCGCAGCCAAAACACGTTGCAAATCCGCAACCGTCAAATCGGCCAGTTGCTTCTCTTCAAAAATTCCTGCCAAATGAAAAACTCCTCTCAGCGGCGCCGACCATTTCACCTCCGCTTTCCGCACCGCTTGCTCAAGAGCGGCGGCCGATAGTTCTGACGAGACATAGACCGCTTCACCCATCTTGCGCAGCCGGTCCCAGCGGCCCTGCTTCGCTGGCGGGAGTTCGGAAAGGGCAGTGCGGCCGGTTAGAATCAGGCGGCACCGCTTCTGCCCCAGAAGATATGTCGAAAGCACTTCGCCAATACCCCCGAGTCCCCCGGTCACCAGGTAGACGCCGCCGTCCTCAATGAGCACAGACGGCTTTCGGTCGATCTGGTGGAAATCGATTCGCTCAAACCGGCGCACCCGCCGGACGCCGCTCCGGTAAACCACCTCGCATTCCCCATCCCACGCTTTGATTTCGCGAACCAGTGAAGCCGGACTGCCCTCAATGGTTAGGCGGTCGGTATCGACGTGTTTCACGCGAAGCCAACTGAGTTCGTGTGGCATAGTCCGGAGCAGCCCCAGCAACGCAGCCTTGTCGGGGTCGATCGCATCCCGCAAATCCGCGCTCTGCGCATCCGATGAGATGACCGTCAGCCGCCATGTCGCGCTCGCGGAATTTGCTCGACGCATAGCCTGACAAAGATGCAGCAAGCTGTGAAGCCCGCGTTCAAAGCCGCCTTCTCTTAGTCCCTGCGGTTTTCCCACAGTCCAGGCGTGAATAATGTCTATCGATCCCGTCCAACCCTGCATGCTCGCCTTGACAACATCGTAGTAATCCTCCGGCGCATCCAGCCGGATTGCGCACACGTCCCCCGCTCCGTTGCTGCGATCCGGGCCGCTTACGATCTGCCGCAGGGATGCGCCATCGAACTCCCGCATAATCTCCGCCATCAGTGCTGCGTCGTCGACAAACGCGATTACGTTCCTAACGTCTCTCGCGAGCTCCCTCTCTCCCCGGCCTATACGCAAATCCTTCCGCTTCCAAACGGGCGCATAGAACCAGCCTGGCAGGGTGTTTGGGCTGCCGAGCAGTAGGTCGACCTGTCGCAGCGCGTCTTGGAACTTGGCCGACTCGAAGCGTTGTTTTAAAGCGGCCCGCTGAATTTTTCCGATCGCCGTCTTTGGGACGTCTTCCTTTTCGATTGGAATCAGGTATTCAGGAGAAATTCCCAACCGGCGGGTGATGCGTCCCCGAATCTCGTTTAAGAGTGAGGCGTCCTTCAGCGCTCGTCCGTCCCGCGGATGGAAGAAGATGGCGAGGCTTTCGGTCGTGCTTTCCGTCTTCCGCACTGCACAAGCCGCTGTGAACGACGGCTCTACGCGTTCGATCTCCTCTACCACGGCCTCAATCTCATGGCAGTAGTAATTCGCGCCGTTGATCATGATCACGTCTTTCGCTCTTCCCGTGATCGAAAGGCGTCCCTCGCACACCATCCCGAGGTCACCCGTGTTGAACCAACCGTCATCAGTGAAGGCTTCCCGATTCACGCCGCGGCCATCCAGATAGCCGCACGTAACTGACGGCCCCGTCACTTGCAACCTGCCTTCGCTGCCCTCGCTAACGACGCAATCCTGATCGTCCACGATCCGGAACGCAAATCCGGGAACAGGCTCCCCGACCTCCGTTACGGGGTCTTCATCTTGCGCCGTCTCCATGCGGAAGCGCTCCGAATAGACCACGCCCGATGATGTTTCCGACATTCCCCACGCCGGATGCATAGCGGTCGCCGGCAGGCCAAAAGTCATCAAGTTCTCAAGAGTTTTTTTCGCTACCCGGGGAATGATCGCTTCTCCGCCGTTTAAGATGAAACGCAAGCAAGAGAGGTCCCAACGCCGCCCGGCCATCTCAGAAGCGCGATCGTTCAGCAGTCCAAAAGCGAAATTGGGGGCCCAAGTCAGCGATACCCGGTAGCGGTCTATGACATCCAGCCAGGTCAGCGGGCTTTGCAGAATTGTCTGTGTCGAGCTGTGTATCTGCGTGCACGCACTGTATACGTCTCGGAGGTGGAACATCACGATTCCGCCAACGTGTTCCAACGGCATCCAATTGAAGGAGATATCGGCCGACTGAAATCCGTTGTGCTGTCCCGCTGCCGCGCAATAAGCGAGCAGACTGCTATGTGAGTGCATGACACACTTCGGCGTCCCCGTGCTGCCCGATGTGAGCAGAAGCAGCGCTGGTGCCTCGGCCTCGCGCGCTTCATGCCGAGTTTCTGCGGGGAATTGCCGAAGATCGTCCATGGAATAAACTCTGGGCAACGAGGCCAGATTGAGCCCGCGAAGCGCGGCAGACAAGTCGCCGTAAGCGGAAGCGCTACAGACAATCGCCGGGCCTCCCAGCAACTGCAACGCCTGCGTCAGTTTTGATACCGCGAGGTTGGCCTGGTCGTACATAGGAGCGACTTGTAATGGCACTGGGACGAAACCGCCTAGATGACAAGCCCAGAAAGCCACAATAAATTCCAGATTGTCTACGCACTGGAACAGCACCTTATCGCCGGGCCTAAGCCCGCGAGCCCGGAGACCGCACAGCACTTTCCCTGCTTCGCGCTGCAGCTCCGCATAGCTCAGTTTGGTTTCGACAAGGTCTTCGCCCAGAAACACCAGCGAGTTCCCCATCGAGGCCGCGCGGGCAAGTGCCTCAGGCAGCGTGCGAGGAGCATCAGAAGCGACAACCAGCGGGATTCCGTGTCGTTCCGAAGCGACTCGGTTTGAATCGGCGGCTACCAGCGGAAAACGTTTGCCGGCCGTCGCCAACTTCTCTGAACTCGCGAATTCTTCAGTTCCGCCCGACTGCCCAAGAACATCGGAAAGATGGACCAACGGAATCGTCTCTCTCCTAGGGCGTGTGATCACCACCGCGTCCTCGTATGCGGGCAAAACGCGCAGCGCATCTTCACACCGGCGAATGGTGGATTGCTCGATAATAGGCAGGCCAAGCAACGCCTCGTAATCGGGCTTTCCCGATCGCGTGAGTGGAATGGCCGAGACCGGGACGCACACAGGATTGAACCGCAACGGCAATTTCTGCTGCAAATAAGAGCGAACAAGGTCTGGCGAAAACCTACCCTGGGCTACCAGGTAAAGCACCACTTGCAGCGTTCCGGTTTCCGCGATCCGTGGAATGGCTACGCAGTCATGCATCAAACCGCTATCCAGGAGTAGCGCTTCGAGACCACGCAGATTTATCTTCAGCCCCTCAACCACAACTGACTCGGACGAAGTCAGGTCGATCTCGAGATAACCCGCATTTGTCCAGCGCGCGCGTTCGCCAGTGGATTCAACGCCGGGAGTGCCAGGCAAACCGATGGCAAGCCAGCCCCAAATGCCCACCGGGCACAGCCGTTGACGATTATCCTCGCTGCGGCAGACGGAACCGAAAGGTTCGCCGGCAACAATCGCGCCCTCTTCAGTGCCGTCGCCGGAATGGCGGAAGCGCGAGACAAACCCGGCCATATCCGGGGAAACGTGCAGGTACCAGGCGGTCGCAGAGTGAATGCGGCTGAGACGAGCCAAGAATTGTGGCGCAACCAACCCGCCGCTCACGATCAGCCGGCGCGGCGGTATGTCAGCTCCAATCGCCGGCGATTCAATGACGCTCGCCCAGTCTCGCGCGGATAATCGAATCGCGCTGGGCGCCGGCCAGGTAGTCGGGAGCCTTCCGGCATCATTCGCCTCGGTCTTGGGAGTGAGCGGTTCGGAAAGGAACTGGATACAGGCACCGCTAAGCAACGGCCAGAACAACACTCCGACCGCATTCGGCTCACAAAGAGTCAGCCGTGTGAGCAGTGCTTCGCCATCGCCAAGCGGGAAAGCAGCTTGCATCTGCCTGGCTGCCTCGGCCAGGTCCGCAAGTGTAAACGTGCGTGAACCGTCGAGATCAAAACTAACCCAGGCTGCGGATTGCGGTGATCGCGCAGGAAGAGTTTTGCCCGAGTGAATCGATCCCACTGGCTCCGAAGCCACCGCTTGCGCTCCGCTCATTTCCTGCTCCAGCGAAAGTACGGTGAATCCCGAACCGTGGCAGCGAAACGTGCAGGAATCCTGCCTGACTACGGTCGAGAATTCCGCCCGGCGTGCATATGCCTGGACTAGTTCGGCCGGAAAGTCTGAGTCGAGTGGTGCGACGACCGCCCCCACTCTCCACAGCGCGAGCATTGCCGCCACGGCATTCGCGCTGGGCTCGGCCAGCAAACCCACCCGCATGCCCGCTGCGATACCGCGCTCCACCAAGCGTTCGGCGAGTTGTTCCGATCTTTGCTGAACTTCTGCGTAACTTACCCCCACACCGACACCCACGATCGCGGGTGCATTGGGGGTGAGTCTTGACTGGGTATCGAACAAGCAGACCAAATCCTTCTCCGCCACCGCTTCGTCGTCGAGCGTGGGTATCCGCCGCTCGCTTTGGCTCAATAGCGCTTGCCGCTCGCTTTGGCTGAGTAGTTCGAGGCTGGAAACAGGCAGGTCGGGATTAGCCAGGGCCGAGGTTAGCAGGGTCTGCCAGTGTCCGACTAAGCGCTCGATGCTGGCGGCCTCGTAGCGGTCCGTGCTGTAAACCAGCCGTCCCCGAATCCGGTCCGGGTAATCCCAGCAGTGCAACTCCAGATCGAAGCGCGAGCTCTCTTCTTCGAACTCCACCA
>Ga0302326_10002965_pt1 | contig 40552 bp, 32 predicted proteins | sample Palsa_T0_3_FD_202264 | JGI IMG/M metagenome (GOLD analysis project Ga0302326, IMG submission 202264) | Peat permafrost microbial communities from Stordalen Mire near Abisko, Sweden - Palsa_T0_3 | ecosystem: Environmental > Terrestrial > Soil > Palsa > Peat permafrost | place: Sweden: Abisko... | reverse complement strand
AGTCCCCGAAATTTCCGATCGTAGTGGGAATGGATATGCAGCGTTCATCGCTACAGCGACGTTTCGCGAACTCCATCCAAATTTCAATGTCAAGATGCGCAAGATTTCGCCTTCGATCTCGGAGCAAATAGCAATCGAATCTTCACGTGCGGCTTTCTCGATTGCCATCTGGGGTGTTCCTCGCCTGAGAGCGAATTGCAGCGCGGAGACCCAGACATTGGAGTCGAAGACAACGATCATCTTGATGTCGTAGTTTTCGCGGACCTTTTTTCGGCACGCGCCTCGGCACGAACCTCATGCACGAGCCGCTCGACGTCCTTCTCTGTGTATTTCTTCGGATTTCTTGTTGCGGCGTATTTCCCGATTTTCTCGAAGATTGAGCCAATGCGTTGCGAATGATAGGCACGAAAGGCTTCGCGGAGAAGTTCGCTCATGGTTCGATTTTCCTGCTTTGCCAGGTACTCAGCAGACGCAGCCATTTCGGGGGGCATGGAGATGGTGAAAACTTTGGATCGACGGTTCGCGGGCATCGGGATGATCTCCTGTATGACAGTGTAATGGATTGTCACACGCGGGAGCCAGTGTTTTTCGCGGTGCCTCTAGTGCGCTAGCGGCGCAGCCCGCGAATTTCGGGCGCGAACAGGATCCAGGCCAGGACGGCTACCACGAGGCCGCCGGCGAACGCCAACCACGACCATTTTGTCCAACGCATGATGCGCCTTTCTGCGTGCCGCCTCCGCTACTGGAATCAGTGCGTGTGCCTTAGGGGGCTACCACGTACCAAGGCGATGGGCAGACGAGCAGATATTCAAAGGACGTTTGGGGGAGCAAAACGGCAGCTTGCCGAGGATCGGAAACGCCGCTTACTCTCTAAAGAACGCCGTAGAATAGTGTTTTGGATTGAACGAGGAGAACGATGGCAGGGTCAAATATGGGCAGCAATCCGGCGCTCAAGGATCTGGCAGCAGACTTGAAGCGGCGCATGGACCAAGCGGTGAGTGGGTTCCAGGGGAACCTGGCGGCGACGCGCACGGGGCGGGCGAGCGTGCACATGCTCGACCAGGTGAAGGTGGACTACTATGGCACACCGACGCCGATCAGCCAGATGGCGCAGGTGTCGGCGCCCGAGCCGCAGATGATTTTGATTTCGCCCTGGGATCCGACGGCGCTGAAAGAGATCGAGAAGGCGATTCAGACTTCCGGTCTGGGGTTCAATCCCATCTCCGATGGCAAGGTCGTCCGGGTTCCTGTTCCTCCCATGACCGAGGAGCGGCGGCGCGATGTGGTGAAGCATCTGAACAAGGTGCTGGAGGACCATCGGACCGCGGTGCGGAATGTGCGGCGCGATGGGAACGATGCGCTGAAGAAGCTGGCGAAGGAAAAGAAGATCAGCGAGGACGAGGAGAAGCGCGCGCTCGAAGAAGTGCAGAAGATGACCGATGAGGAGATTCGGCGGATGGAAGAGCTTTCGCGGAAGAAGGAAGCGGAAGTCATGCAGGTGTGAGGGGCAATGGCGAAATTGATATTGCATTGAATCTCATCAACAAAGTTGATGGTGTTCATTGAACGTTCATGGATTTCCAGCCAGCCCGCGTCAAAGTGCAGGCATCTCACCAGAAACTGAACGTCTGCTCGAAATCCCCCATTCCCTGGAGAAGCGTTTGACGGGCCATGCTACCCCCGAATCCACCGCCGCTGTTTTGCTTCGATGTGAAGAGCTGAAATCGCATCTGGAGGCGACAAAAGGGCAACTGAACCAGGCAGCCTTTCAACTGGAGGAGCTGACGCGGATTCTGGTCACAGATAAACGGTCGTCGTTTGAGCTCGTTGCGCGGCCATGGCTGGATGAATTGGTTTTCGGCCAGCTGATTGAAGATGTGCTGGATGCGGAGCGGAGACTTGCCGAGGCGCGGGTGGTTGCGGCGGAGATTGGTGTGCCTCTGCCTCCGGACTTGAAGTAACTCGAATTCTTTTCCGACAAGTTTATTTCTTTGGCCGCTTGTAGAAGGGCAGTGGAACCTGCTTTGCCCGTACGCGATTGCCGCGCACGTCGACGAGGACGTCTGTGCCGGAGATAGCTGTGGCTGTGGGTACGAGGGCCATCGCGATGTTGGTCTTTAGGAACGGCGCGGGACTGCCCGAGGTGATGGAGCCGAAGGGTTCGCCGTCGAGCGAAAGCACCGGGTAGCCATCGCGCGCGATCCCTCTTTCGAGCATTTCGAGGCCGATGATTTTGCGTTGTGGGCCGCCGGATGCCTGGACTTTGAGCAGTGCTTCTCTTCCCAGGAAATCGCCTTTGTCCAATTTGAGCCAGTGGTCTAGGCCTGCTTCGAGGACGTTAATGTCTTCTGAGATTTCGTGGCCGTAGAGACTCATGCCTGCTTCGAGGCGGAGGGTGTTGCGCGCGCCGAGGCCGCAGGGGCGGATGCCGAACTCGGCGCCGGCTTCGAGGAGGGCGTTCCACATTTTGACGGTGGTGGCTTCGTCGGATGGGATGTAGACTTCGAAGCCGTCTTCTCCGCTGTAGCCGGTGCGGGCGATGAGGACGTTGTAGACGCCGGCGACCTGACCCCAGGTGAACCAGTAATTCTTGATGGCGGCGAGATCGACCTTGGTCAGTTTCTGCAAGGTTTCGAGGGCGCGCGGGCCTTGCAGCGCGAGTTGCGAGTAATAGCTCGAGTAGTCGTTGATATGAATGCCGGGGCGTGCGCCGACCTGCTGGCGAATCCAGGCGAGGTCTTTGTCTGTGGTGCCGGCGTTGACGACGAGGAGATAGTCGTTGTCGCCGAGGCGATGGACGAGGATGTCGTCGATGAACGTGCCTTGGGGCGTGAGCAGCGCGGAGTAGTGGGCCTGGCCGTCTTTGAGGCGCGAGGCGTCGTTCATGGTGATGTGCTGCACGGCGGCGAGCGAGCCGGGGCCGCGAAACTGAATTTCACCCATGTGGCTGACGTCGAAGAGACCGACGGCGGTGCGGACGGCGAGGTGTTCGGCGATGAGGCCGCCGCCGGGGCAAGGGTATTCGACAGGCATGTCCCAGCCGCCGAAGTCGACCATTTTGGCCTTGAGCGCGCGGTGGGTGGCATTGAGTGCGGTTTTTTTGAGCGCCGACGCGACGGGTGCGGAGGGAGTAGCCATCGGTGGTCCTTTCAGAACAATACTGTACCCTTTTATCCACGATAGGGACGGGCAGGCGCGGGGTCAAACGCGAATCGGGATGCCAGACACCGGAGTGAGGTAAATGGATGGAGCAGGCACGGGGAATGCTCATGCTGGTGGCCGCCGGCGTTGCGTTTTATCGCGGCTGGAAGATTCATACAGGGCGGGAGGCGCTGGCGGCGTTTGCGCTGGGGGTGCTGGCGCTGGGGCTTGCGGTGTGGCATTTGACGCGCGGACGCGCGTAGGGCGCAGATTAGAGTTCACAGGAACAGCAGATCCTTCACTCCGCTCGACCCAACGAACCCAGGGTTCGTCGGGTCCCCGGAAAGCGCTCCGTTCAGGATGACACGGTGGTGGGAGAAGGAGTGTGGTGGACGACAGGATGGGACTTTACAACCGGATTCAGGGACGGAATCTTGAGCGGCTGGCAGCGCTGAGCGACGGGATTTTTGCCGTGGCAATGACGCTGCTGGTGCTCGATCTGCACATTCCCACTGCCGCGCAAGTTCATGGCGAGCGGGAGTTGGCGGCGGCGTTGTGCGCACTGGGGCCGCAGTGGCTGACGTATGGGATGAGCTTTCTGACGCTGGGGATTTTCTGGGCGGGGCAGCAGACGCAGCTGAACCATATTGGCGAAGGCACGCGCGACCTGACGTGGATTCATCTTGGATTTCTTTTCTCGATCACGCTCATGCCCCTGTCAACGCGGCTGCTGGCGGAGTTCATTACGTACCGGTTGGCGCTGGGTTTGTATTGGCTAAACATCTTCGTTCCTGGCGCGATGCTCTATTGGAGCTGGGCTTATGCGACACACGCGGAGCTGATCAAACAGGACACGCCAGGGGAGGTTCGGGGGAGCATTTGCCGACGCATTGTGATTGCGCAGTCGCTCTACGCGGCGGGGGCGGCGCTTTGCTTTATCAATACCTGGGTGAGCATTGCGGCGATTGTGCTGGTGCAGCTGAATTATGCGATTGCGCCACGGTGGAGCCGGAAGTAGGGCCGGTGCGACAATTGAAGAATGGGCTTCATGGTCGAACACAACGGAAAGACACTCGGCCCCTATTCGCGCGACGAAGTCCCGCGGCGCGTGGAGGCCGGAGACCTCGTACTCACCGACATGGCATGTGATGAACACGCCGGGCACTGGATGCCGCTCTCCGAATTGCTTTTGGCTGAACCTGTCGAACCGCTCACGATTGCGAACACGATTGCCAACAAACGCAGCAGTCTTTCCGCCATGGGATGGGGCGGAATCCTCGGCATTGCCTACTTCTTTTATCGCGTTGCGAGGCTGATGCATGCCTGCGCCCGAGTTCATCCGATGCAGTGACGGGGTCCATGCGTGCGGCGCACCCCGAGGATTTCATCCCCGCTTCTACTGCAATGCAGTCCAAATTGTACTGAGATTCTCTCTGAGAACTTCACAGTTAACCTGTGGGCGGAGTTGCCGTAAAATCTTGAATATGACTAACCGCATGGCTCTTTCTCTTGCTCAAGCCGATCCTGAAGTGGCCGCAGCCGTGGACCACGAAACACTTCGCCAGCATGAAGGCCTGGAGATGATTGCCAGCGAGAACTTCGTGTCGGAAGCCGTTTTGGAAGCGGCTGGATCCGTGTTCACGAATAAGTATGCGGAGGGGTATCCGGGGCGGCGGTACTACGGCGGGTGCGAGTACGCCGATGTGGTGGAGAACCTGGCGCGCGACCGGGCGAAGCAGATTTTTGGCGCCGAGCATGCGAACGTGCAGCCGCACTCGGGATCGCAGGCGAACGCGGCCGCTTACATGGCGGTTCTGCAGACCGGCGACACGATTCTTGGACTGGACCTGGCGCATGGCGGGCACCTGACGCACGGGCACAAGTTGAGCTTCAGCGGCAAACTGTACCGGACAACGTTTTATACGGTACGGCGGGATACGGAGCTGATCGACTACGACGAGCTGGAAGCGATTGCAGAGCGCGAAAAGCCGAAGGTGTTGATCGGCGGGGGAAGCGCCTATCCGCGGCTGTGGGATTTTGCGCGGATGCGGCAGATCGCGGACAAGGTAGGCGCGACGTACGTCTTCGACATGGCGCACATTGCGGGGTTGGTGGCGGGCGGGGTGCATCCTTCGCCGGTGCCGCATGCGCACATTACGACGACGACGACGCACAAGACGCTGCGGGGCCCAAGAGCGGGACTGATTTTGTGCGGCAAGGATTATCAGGTGGGCGCAAAGCCGGAGCAGACGATTGGCAAGGCCGTCGACCAGGCGGTGTTTCCTGGACAGCAGGGCGGACCGCTCGTGCACATTGTGGCGGCGAAGGCGGTGGCGTTTGGCGAAGCGCTGCGACCGGAGTTCAAGACGTATGCGGCGCAAATTGTGGCTAACGCGAAGGTGCTGGGCGAGGCACTAAGTGCAGCGGGCTTCCGGATTGTCTCGGGCGGCACGGATAACCACTTGCTGCTGGTGGATGTGTTCGAGAAGGGCATTCTTGGCTCGGAGGCGGAGCTGGCGCTGGGCAAAGCGGGGATCACCGTGAATAAGAATGCGATTCCTTATGATACGAATCCGCCGCTGAAGCCTTCGGGGATTCGCGTGGGAACGCCGGCCCTGACGACGCGGGGCATGAAGGAAGCGGAGATGCGGCAGATTGGTGCGTGGATCGCGAAGGCGCTGGAGCGGCGCAACGACGACGCGACGCTGGAGCGGATGCGCGGTGAAGTGGCGGAGATGGCGAATCAGTTTCCGTTGTATGCGTGGCGGCGCGCGCCGGCGGCGGTGGTTGCATAAAGGCAGTTCGCAGTTGTCAGTGATCAGTAGTCAGACGAGCGCAGGGGCTGAACCCCAGAGTTTCGATGGCTGTTTTCGGCACGACTAAACAGGCTGCGGAAAAAGTCAAAAGTTCCGAGAAGAATTGTGAAATACATCCCTCAGCGGCTAAAGCCGGCGTCAATCCAATCGACTTGTCGGCACGAGTAAACTCGTGCCCTTTCAAAGCCGCTCTTGGGACGAGTTTTTCCGCAAGCTGTAAAGTCATGCGCTGTTAGAGAGCCCGCTGATTCGCATTAAGTTGTAAGGACGCCGGAGCAAGATTGATTTTCATTTTCTCCGAAATACAACTTGCGCGTCTAAGTCGGGTTGCATCTACTGTAGTCGGGATGACCTATCGAGGCTACGAGCAGACCTTTGCAGAATCGGCTGCCGCTCGAATGCATCCCAGGAGGAGAGTATGCGCGTAGCGCTTGCATTGACAGCTTTGCTCGTTTTTTCTGTGCCGGTATTTGCTCAGAACCACGGAGGTGCGCACCAGGCTCCGCCTGCGCGCGGGCCATCCGCTTTTCACGGTACGCCGAAACTGCCGACATCGCCGCGTAACTTGAGCGATAAGCCGGGCCATCCGAATGCTCCGCACGTGGACGGGAAGAAGTGGGTCGGCCACGACACTGGCAAGAATGATCCGAACTATCACCTCGACCATCCTTTCGAGCATGGTCACTTTACCGGCGGTTTTGGCCCGAGCCATGTATGGCACCTGACGGGCGGCGGACCGGGACGCTTCTGGTTCAACAACTGGTACTGGAGCGTAGCGCCGTTCGATGTAGGCTACTGCGACGGTTGGCTGTGGGACTCGGACCAGATTGTCATCTATGACGATCCCGATCATGTGGGCTGGTACCTGGCGTATAACGTGCGGCTGGGAACCTATGTGCACGTGGAGTTTCTGGGATCTTAAGACAGCGAAACAGAAAAACAGCGAGACAGAGAAGCAAAGGGCGGGCTCGATGAGTCCGCCTTTTTTTGCGCGTGTGTGGAGCGGGCAAATGTACAGGGCGGAGTGCGGGAGGATAAGATGGCGAGTCTTAGTGGCACGGGCGCACGAATGCGTTGAACAGCGGATTCGCGGCGAATTCCGAAATTAGAGGTTACGGGATGAGAAGCTTTGTGGTGTGCTCATCGAAGTGCGGGATGGCGGCGCCGGTTCGCGTGTTGGGATGGGTTGCGGTTTTGGCGTTTTCCGGGATGCAGTTAGCTGCACAGGCTACAAGTGGGTCAATTGTTTTGACGGGCGCGGACCGCAGGCCTGCGACATCCTTGAATGGGGAATGGGCGTCGATTGTGGATCCGTATTTCGCGGGGCTCTTCAGCTTTCATCATGAAGAGAAGAAAAACGGATGGTTTCTGAACTACAAGGCGAAGCCGGGCGATCCGTTTCCCACCGAGTATGACTATGCGAAGGCGCCTAAGTTGAAGGTGCCGGGAGACTGGAACACCCAACGGGATTCGTTGATGCTGTATGAAGGACCGATGTGGTACGAGCGGGACTTTACTTACGCGCCGAAAGAACGAACGCATGTTTTTTTGCACGTGGGTGCGGCGAATTATCACTCATGGTTCTGGGTGAACGGGAAGAAGGTGTGCGAGCACGAGGGCGGGTTCACAACATTCAACTGCGAAGTGACGTCGGTCATTCAACCGGGAAGCAACTTTGTGGTGGCGGCGGTGGATAACACGCGTCATGAGGACAATGTTCCGACGCTGGAGACGGACTGGTGGAACTATGGCGGTTTGACGCGTGGGGTTTCACTGATTGAAGTGCCCGAGGCATTTATCGATCAATACGATTTGCATTTGGAGCGGGGAGAAGGTGCGGCGATTGCGGGATGGGTGCATGTGGCCGGCGGCGCGGCGGGGGACAAGGTTGAGGTTGCGATTCCCGAGTTAGGCGCGCACGCATCGGCAACACTTGGTGAAGATGGCCGCGCGGCGCTCCATTTTGACGTGAAGGGATTGCAACGCTGGTCGCCGGAGACTCCCAAGCTCTATAAGGTAGAGCTGCACGCAGGGGCGGATTCGATTGACGAACTAATGGGCTTTCGCACAGTGGAAACGCGGGGAACGGAGATCCTGCTGAACGGAAAGCCCATTTTTCTACGCGGCGTGTCGGTCCATGCGGAGGCGCCGTATCGCACGGGACGGGCTTACTCAGATAAAGATGCGGAGACGTTGCTGGGATGGGCGAAGGAGCTTGGTTGTAACTTCGTGCGGCTGGCGCATTATCCGCATGATGAGACCATGTTGCGCGCAGCGGATCGCATGGGATTGCTGGTGTGGTCGGAGAATCCGGTGTACTGGGCGCTCGAGTTCGATAATCCCAAGGTGCTGGCGAAGGCCGAGCTGCAGCTGGATGAGGAGATCGGCACATCGCGCAATCATGCGGCCATTATCTTGTGGTCGATGGCGAACGAAACGCCAAACACCCCTGCGCGCACACAGTTTATTGAAACGCTGGCAAGCCGCGCGCGGACCATGGATGCGACGCGGCTGATAACGGCGGCGCTGCTGGTGCGTGCGCAGGGAAACACGAAGATTGTGGACGACCCGTTGGGCAAGGCTCTCGATGTGATTGGAGTAAACGAATATATCGGCTGGTACGAGGGGCACCCGGAAAACGCCGATGTAACTCAATGGGACATCGATTATCAAAAGCCTCTAATCGTGAGCGAATTCGGCGCGGATGCGAAGGCGGGATTGCATGGCGGGGAGAATGAACGCTGGACGGAGGAATACCAGGCGAATGTGTTTCGCCACCAACTGCCAATGTTGAATAAGATAGCGCAACTAAGAGGGATGAGTCCGTGGGTGCTGATGGATTTCCGTTCACCGAACCGGCCGTTGGTGGGGATCCAGGATGAGTTCAACCGCAAGGGGCTTGTCTCGGACCAGGGCCAAAAGAAGCAGGCGTTCTATGTGCTCGAAAAGGCCTATAAGGAAGAAACGGTGGGAAAAGCCGAATAAGGGATTCGATTTTTGCGAATAAGTGGAGAAACCTGACAACTTAGGTGGAGAAATCGCCGCGATTTTGAGTTATTCTCGATCTATGACGATCGATTCCATTCTCTCTCAATTAGACGCTGAGATTGCCCGACTGACTCAGGTACGTTCTCTGCTTGCCAATACTGCCAAGACTGCACCGAAATTTGCGGACACTAAAGCGGCGAAGGCTCCGACCAAGAAGCGCAAGAAGCGGGTACTGAGCGCAGACGCTCGGAAGCGCATTGCGGATGCCCAGCGCAAGCGCTGGGCCGCGCAGAAGGCAAAAGCGAAGTAAGGTTAGCAGGGCCTTTCCGGGATTCTTCAGAAGACAGCAGCGAGTTCACCGGGGATCGAGCAGGTGCCAGCGGGTGTGTCTCTGCAGGTGTGCGATGCGGTGTCGCGGTGCGAGGGCTTCGGGCGCGGACGAATATTGAGCTTTGCTCCATTCGCTCAAGATGACAGAGGTTGGGCTTGATGGTTTCCCATCCTAACCGCAAAAAAGCGCGGTTAGGATGGGAAACCTATTTTCTTGCCGATTGCATTGTCACGAAAAGCAAATCTTTATTCGCCACGTAGGGCCTTCATTGGATCGATGGAGGCGGCGCGAAGGGCTGGCAAGGTGGAGGCAGCGACGGCCAGGAGCAGGACGCCGATCGCAGCGAATGTCAGCACCATCGGATCGAAAGGGCTGACGCCGAAGAGCAGTGAGCGGAGCAGGCCCGAGGCCGCGAGCGCTCCTCCGAGACCGAGAACGCAGCCTATGAGGGCGAGCTTGACTCCCGACTCGAGGACGAGGCGAACGATGGCGGCGCGTTGCGATCCAAGTGCCATGCGGATGGCCATCTCCTGCACGCGCGAGGCGACGGAGAAGGCGATGATGCTGTAGATGCCGAGGACCGCGAGGAGCACGGCGGCAAAAGCGAAGCTCGAGATGAGCACGGTGTTGAAACGGCGCGGGGCTTCGCTGTCGGAGACGGCCTGCTCCATGGTTTGGACTTGGGTGAGCGGCAGGAGCGGATCGATGGAACGCACGGTAGCGCGGAGGGAGTTCTCCATCCGCTCGGGCGGGAGCGAAGAGCGCAAGGTGATGTAGCCGCCGTTGCCTTGCAGATCGGTAGCAGGATTTGCGAGTGCACCGATGGTTTGCTCTGCCTGGGCCACGGGGAAGTAGTACTGCTCCTTGGTGACTTCGTCGGGGGAGCTGAGCTTGAGGTCGGCCACCTCGCCTACGACCGAGAGCCACGGAGTCTGCATTTCCGCCGTCCCGATGCGAAGGCGCTTGCCGATGGGGTCCTGATTGGGCCAGTATTTCTGCGCGAACTTTTGACTGACGATCACGACGAGCTGGGAGCCGGGGCGGTCGTCGTTGGTGAAGAAGCGGCCGCGCAGGAGGGGAATGCCCATGGTGCGGAAGTAGTCGCCAATGGTGTAGGCGGGGGTGGCAAGGTTCATGGAAGCGCCTTTGGGCGGGACGTAGCCCTCGACGACAAAGGTCTGGTTGCTGTTGTTGTTGGAAGCAGGGAGAAAGCTGGTGAGGCCGGTGGCGGTGACGCCGGGAAGCTGGCCGAGGCGGCGGAGAAGTTCATTGTTGAAGTTGTCGATCAAGTCCTGTTTGGGGTATTGCAACTGCGGCAGATTGTAGGAAGCAGTGGTGACGTGCTCGGGACGAAAGCCGAGGTCGACAGAGCGCATTTTCTCAAAGCTGCGCAGGAGCAGACCGGAAGCGGCTAGAAGTACCAGGGCGATTGCGATCTCCGCAACGACAAGGGTGGAGCGAAGACGCGCGTGGCCGCCACCGGCGGTTCCGCTGCGGCCTCCCTCTTTGAGGTGGCTGTTTACGTTGGTGCGCAGCGCGGCGAATGCGGGGGCGAGGCCGCAGAGCAATCCGGTGATGACGGCGAGGAGGAGAGCGAAGCTGATGACGTACCAATTAAGCGCAATTTCACTGATGCGCGGGAGGCTTTCGGGCAGTAGAGTCTTGCCGACACTGAGGGCGACGGCTGCGAGGATGAGGCCGAGCACACCGCCGGAGACGCTGAGGACGAGACTCTCAAGAATGGTTTGACGCAGGAGCGCTGAGGCTTGCGCGCCGAGAGCCATGCGCACGGCGACTTCCCGCTGATTGCGAATAGCGCGCACGAGCATGAGGCCGGCTAGATTGACGCAGGCGATGAGGAGTACGACGGCGACAGCGAGAAAGAGTGTGCGCAGCAAGGGGCGGGCCTGCTCGATGGTTTCCTCCTGCTGTGGACGGACCATGGCGCTGATGCGGAGATTGGCCATCATCGCCGGATAGTTCTTCATGATCTCTTGTGCCACGCGCTGGGCATCGCCCTGGGCCTGTTGCGGCGTGATGGCGGGTTTGAGGCGGCCAATCATCTGGTAGCTCCAGTTGGCAGCGGCTCCGGGGGTGAGTTCCGGCGGCTGAAAACTCATGGGGACCCACAGCTCGATTCGATTGAGCTGGCCGGATTGGAGCGGGAACTCGAAGTTGCGCGGCATGACGCCAATGACGACGTACGGCTTGCGATCGAGGAGGAGCTTGGTTCCGAGTATGTTGGGGTCGGCGTGGAAGCGGCTCTGCCAGGCGCCGTAGCTCAAGACGGCGACCTGCTGGTGGTGCTCGTCTTCGTCGGCGGTGAAGACACGGCCGAGATGGGGGGCGACGCCGAGAGCGGTGAAGACGCCGGCGGTGAACCGGGCGGCGGTGATCTGCGCCGGCTCGCCGTTGCCTGAGAGCTCGTATCCCGCATATTGATAGGCGCCGAGGCCGTTGAAGGAGTGCGTCTCACGCGTGTAGGCGATGATGTCGGGGACGGTGACGCCGGCTTCGCAGTTGCCGCCTCCAATGTCCGCTCCCTGCAGACAATCGGCGAGGACCATGAGGCGGTCGGACTCGGGAAACGGCAAGGGCCGGAGCAGAACGCCTTCAACGATCGAGAAGATGGCCGTGGTGGCGCCGATGCCGAAGGCCAGCATGAGGACCGCTGTGATGGCGAAGCCGGGGGACTTTCGGAGCTGGCGGAAAACGAAGCGGAGATCGAAAAGGAGTTTCTGCATGGGACCCTCGCAGACACGTATAGGTAAGAGATATAGAGCATTTTTCCGTCCAAACAGATGTGGGGCGATGGGCAAGTGGTTTCAGCGAGATAAGTCGCAAGCGCCGTGAGTAGCGGCTGCAGAGAGCGTGCGGAGATGATACGGCGTGTCCGCAAATGGACACCCGCCGGGCCTCGGGTGCGATTCTAGAGGGGACTCTTCCCACTTCACTTTTTGGGGTGCGGCTTTTTGGCTGGTGATCGCGCGCTGCTGCTGGTTGCTTTTGTGATTGCGCATGCCGCGTGGGCCGCGGCCCGCGTGCAGGCGGTGCCGGTTCCCCAGGAGATGCGGTCCTCGGCTTTTACGGTGACGGTGAACGGCAAGCCAGTAGATGTGGCGCATGTTGCCGCGAGCTACGACTATGTGAACTTCGACATTACAGGGCCGGTGGACGTGGCGATTACGGCGGCTGAGGCGGGGTTCTGGGATCGCGGCGTGGACATCCAGCCGTGGCGACTGGGGCTGCGGCCCAAGCGCGATGGGCAGACAATTGAATTCAAATTGCCGGGGCCGGCGAAGCTGTCGATTGGGCGGCCACGCGATTTTCTCAATCATGCCTCGATGCTGTTTCTGTTTGCGGGATCGCCGCCTGCACCGCCTCCGCAGGGCGCGAATGTGCACGTGTACCACGCGGGCGTCTATCGACAGAGCCTAAACCCGAAGAGCGGTGAGACGGATTACCTGGAGCCGGGAGCATATTTTTTCGGCAGCCTGAATTTGTTCAACGTGACGGGCGTGAAGGTGCTGGGGCGCGGGACCATCGTCTACGATGGGCCGCAGGACCCGAGCAACGACGAAGGCTGGATGCAGAAGCCGGACTGGCACTGCATCGGAACAATGAACGCGCACGATATTCAGGTGAGCGGGCTAACGTGCGTGATCCGATCGCGGACGTGGTCGGTGCAGATGAAGGATTCGAGTGGATTCATTTACGACGATCTGCGAGTGATGGGCGGCAATCCCGGCAATGCGAACCAGGATGGGATGGATTGGATTGGAAGCGGCGATGGGATTGTGCGCAATTCGTTCTTTCGCGCATCGGACGATGTGATTGCGCTGATGGGCAACTGGGACGGCTACACGGATGCGGACATGCTGCGGCCGGGCAAGGATGTGCACGACATCCTGATCGAGAAGAGCGAGCTCTCAACGAGTATCTCGAATATTGTCCGCGCGGGGTGGCCACAGAAGATTTTCAACTCGCGGAATTTTACGCTGCGCGATTCGGACGTGCTGCATGCGGGGATTGGCGCGTGCGGACAGCCGTTTGGGCTGCTCGGATTCTGGGGCGCAAATGGAGCGAAGGGCGACCACTCGGGCTACCTGTTTGAGAATATCTTTCTCGACGACTGGTACTCGCTGCTGCAGATGGAGCAGGAGCAGCCGGCGCTGCACGGATTCATGTTTCACAATATCTGGGCACTGGATCAACCGCCGCTGCTGGGCTCTTCGATCATGGGACAGGTGAGCGGCGTGACGTTGGCGAATGTGAAGTATGGGCAGAAGCGCGTCGAGACGAATGCGGATGTGCCGCTGGCGGTGACGGATGGCGCGGCGCCGGTCGAGTTCGCACGACCGACGGGACTGGTGGCGGCGTTTAACGTGGAGCCGCCGGTGTTTGGGCCGGGAGACAAGGTGACGTTCACTGCGGCTGCTTCGCCGCATACGCATTTCACCTGGCTTTTCGGCGATGGGATGGAGGCGCACGGGCGGCGCGTGACACACAAATTCGCCGATGCGGAGGGGACGGAACTGGATGGAGCAAATGGAGCGGGGCGCTTCAGAGTGCTGCTGCATGCCGAGGATAATTCGCAGCATGAGGACTGGGCTGCGCAAGGAGTAGTGGCTGTGGCGCGGTGGCATGACGCTACGGCGATGGTAGGACCTGCTGCTCAGGGGTTGCTGTGGAGGCTCTACGCAGGGGCGTGGACGGAGCTGCCGGACCTGGGCAAGGAGACAGCGGTGTTTTCTGGAGAGTCGGCCAATTTGCGGGTGGATGCGCATGGGTTCACGCGCTATGCGACAGCCTGGGACGGATATCTCGATGTGCCGGTGGATGGCGGCTACACGTTTCACCTGATGGCGCGGGACGGAGCGCGCGTGGTGATCGATGGCGCGGAAGTGGCGAAGACGGGTCCGCCGTTTGCGCAGGTGTGCGGCGTTGCGGGCAATGCGATGCGCTATGACCGGGGGTCGCTGGGGCTGCGTGCTGGATTGCACACGCTGCATGTGGAGGGACTGCATTTTGCGAGCCAGGGCACGCCGCGTTTGCTATGGGAGGGACCAGGGCTGCCGCTTGCCGATGTGCCGGACGGAGCGCTGAAACATGTGCGGGCGACGGTGGAGCAGGGACCAGGGACCAGGGATTAGGGAATAGGGAATAGGGAATAGGCAAAGCAAAGACAAAAGCAAAAGCCCGAATAACCGCAGGTCCTTCGACTCCCCCTTCACTTTGTTCAGGGTCGCTCAGGACGACGAATCGTACTGTTGAGTTCTTGCTTTCCCATGTCTCAAAAACGAGACATGGGGCACCCATTTCGTGCTAAACGCAGTTCCTCGAACTGAACGACTAATCCCCATTCCCTATTCCCTACTCCCTACTCCGCTGACACCGTTTGTCACAGGCTTCTTGACATACATAGCTTGCTATGCCTAAAATTCTATATACAAAGCAAACTAGGGGTAGGGCATGGCAAAGACTGACCTTCAAGGAACACTGGATCTTCTGGTTTTAAAGACACTGGCGCAGAATGGCACGTTGCACGGGTACGGGATCGTGCAGCACATTCAGAGCGCGTCGGGCGAGTTGCTGCGCGTGGAAGAGGGCTCGCTCTATCCGGCGCTGCATCGCATGGAGCAGGCCGGCTGGATCGCGGCGGAGTGGGCGCTTACCGAAACTAATCGGCGAGCGAAGTACTACAAGATGACGGCGCAAGGGCGGCGACAGCTGCAGCAGGCCGAGGAAAGCTTCGATCAGCTGGTGAAGGGCGTGCGTGCGGTGCTGCGTTACGCGTGAAGGGAACATGATGGCGATCTTCAAAAGAATCGGAAATCTGATGCACCGGGCGCGCGTCGACCGCGAGATTGATGCGGAGCTAGAAACGCACATTGAACTGCGCATCGAGGAGAATGTGGCGCGGGGGATGTCGCGCGATGAGGCGCGTCGCGATGCGCTGCTCAAGTTTGGCAATCCGGCTGCAACCCGGGAGCGCGTAGTTGCGGCGGATGCTGCGCTGGGAATCGAGTCGTTCTGGGCCGATGTGCGGTACGCGTGGCGGCAGATCATCAAATCGCCGGGCTTCAGCATCACGGTTGTGATTACGCTGGCGCTGGGCATTGGCGTGAATACTGCGGGATTCAGCAGCATGGATGCGGTGGTGCTGCATCCGCTTGCGGTACCACAAATGGATCGCGTGGTGACGATCGCGGAGCTGCCGGCTCGCGGCGGCTATGCGAACGTGACGCTTGCGAATTACGAGGATTGGCAAAGGCAGAGCCGCTCGTTCGAAGAGATGTCGGTGCATACAAGCGCGGATATGAGCCTGACTGGTGCGGGCGATGCGGCGCATGTGCAGGCGGCGCTGACGTCGGCGAGTTTCTTTAGCGTGCTGCGGACGCAGGCGATTCTGGGGCGCGTGTTTGTCGAGGACGAGTGCCAGCCAGGACGCGACGCGGTTGCGGTGCTGAATTATGGCTTCTGGCAGCGGCGCTTCGCGAGCGATCCAGCGGTGGTGAACCGGAAGATCGAACTGGACCAGCGGGAGTATACGGTGATCGGGGTGCTGCCGAAGGCGATGCAATACCCTTCGGAGGCTGACGTGTATCTGCCTTTTGCGCCGACACCCCAACAGCTTGCGAATCGCACGGCGCATGACTACCTGGTGATTGCGCGCCTGCGCGATGGCATGACGGTGCAGCAGGCACAGATTGAGCTGCGCGCGATTGCCGTGCGGCTGGCGACGGCTTATCCGGCAACGAATCTTGGCTGGTCAGTGAAAGTCGAGCCCCTGCTGGATGGAATCAACGGCGATCTGACGCCGCTTTACTACCGGCTGATTATGGGCGCGACGCTCTTTGTGCTGCTGGTGGTGTGCGCGAATGTGGCCAACCTGCAGTTTGCGCGCGGCATTGCGCGGCGGCCGGAGATTGCGATGCGCACGGCGCTGGGCGCGAGCCGCTCCCGGCTGATGCGGCAGTTGTTGACGGAGAACATTTTACTGGGACTTATTGGCGGCGTTGGCGGGCTGATTATCGGCGGTGTTTACCTGCATGTGATTCTCATCAGCATGCCTGCACGGGTGGCTCGTTACATGTCGGGCTGGAGCAATACTTCGCTGAATGGGCGGGTGCTGGCATTCTCTCTCTTGCTGGCGATTGCGGCGGGAGTTGTGTCGGGAATTGCACCTGCGATTGAGGCGCTGCGCCTGAACCTGGTGGAACAGCTGAAAGCGGGGTCGCGCGCGACGACTGGGTCCGGACGGAGCCGGTGGTTGCGGAGCGTTTTTGCGGTTGCGCAAATCTCGCTGGCCGTGGCACTGGTAATTGGGGCAGCGCTGATGTCGAAAGGCATGTGGGGGCTGCTGCACGTTGCCGATACGTATGAGCCGAGTAAGACGCTCACGTTTTCTGTGACGTTGCCTGTGGCGCGCTACGACACGCCGCAGAAGCGGGCCGCATGGTATGCAGCCAGTCTTGAAAAACTGCGTACACTGCCTGGCGTGACGCATGCCGATATAAGCACTGCGCTGCCCTATACCGACCGGGGCTGGAATGACGATTTCGAAATCGAAAGCCGTCCTGCGGTTCCAGGGAAAGACCAGCGAGCGCTGCGGCTGCAGGCGAGCGACGGTTTTTTTGCGGCGATGCGGATTCCCTTTGTCGCGGGGCGCGGGTTTACGAAGAGCGATTCACTGGACTCTGTTCCTGTTGCCGTGGTGAGCCCCAGATTCGTGGCGCAGTATTTTCCTGGCCAGAACCCGTTGGGCCATCGAATCCGGATGAGAGTAGGAGACAAGCATTTCGACCCATGGGTGACGATTGTCGGGATTGCGGAGGAAACGAAATTTACGTTGTGGGATCAGACTCAATACTCCGCGGTGTATCTGGACGCAGCGCAGATTGCTCCCACAAACGCTACGTATGCGGTGCTGACGGGCGGCAATGCGCTGGCACTGGCCGAACCGGCGCGAAAGGCGCTGGCGGCGCTTGATCCGGCGCTCCCGCTGGACACGGTGGAAACCTACGAGCAGTTGTTACACGATTCGCTGACGGGGCTGATGTATGCCGCAGTGATGCTTGGCATCGATGCGCTGATCGCGCTGCTGCTGGCGGCGATTGGGATCTTTGGCGTGATGGCTAACCTGGTGGGCGAACGGACGCGGGAGATCGGCGTGCGGTTGGCCCTGGGTGCGCGGCGCGAGGACGTGCTGGGCATGATTCTGCGCCGGGCATCGCGGCTTACGGCTATCGGTCTGGGGTCGGGGTTGGTGCTGGCGTTCTTGCTTGCGCGGCTGGTTGCGAATCTGCTGCGCGGTGTGCGTCCCGACGATCCCGTGGTGTTTATCGGCATTACGGTCACGAGTGCGGCGATTGCCATTGGTTCGAGCTGGGTTCCCGCACGGCGGGCTTCGCGCGTCGATCCTATGCAGGCGCTACGGAGCGAGTGAGCGGGAAACGGAGGAACGCGATGGCCTTGATTCGACGGATTGGAAATCTGTTTCGGCGCGCGCAGGTGGATGGCGAGATCGACGCCGAGTTGCAGGCGCATATCGACATGCGCATGGAAGAGAATGTTGCGCAGGGGATGTCGCGGGAAGAAGCGCGGCGCGATGCGCTGCTGCGGTTTGGCAATCGAACGGCGACGAGAGAGCAGGTTGCGGCCGCAGACGCGACATTGAGCCTTGAAGGGCTTTGGCGGGACGTGCGCTATGCGCTGCGCCAGCTGCGCTGTTCGCCGGGATTCGCACTGACCGCGATTCTGACACTGGCGCTGGGCATTGGCGCGAATGTTGTTGTGTTCGGCGTGCTGAATGCGCTGCTGCTGCGGCCGCTCGATCTTCATGGGGCCGACCGGCTCTTCCAGATCGTGCACAGGCAGCAAGGATATCCCACCCAGTCTTATCCCGACTATATGGATTATCGGTCGCGCAACACGGCGTTCCGCGACCTCGCTGCATATCGATTCGGCAAGGTAGGCTTGAGCACCGGCGGCTCTGCGCAGCAGTGCTGGATGTACGAGACCTCGGGAAACTATTTCGACATGCTGGGCGTGCAGCCGGAGCAGGGACGGTTTTTTCACGCGAGCGACGAGCATGGCCCGAACTCCGCGCCGTATATCGTGCTGAGAGATGGATTCTGGCGTGCGCGCTTCAACACCGATCCGCGCGTGGTGGGCATGACGGTGGATTTGAATAAGCATCCGTTCACGATCATTGGTGTGGCACCCAAGACGTTCAACGGCACGGAGATTTTTCTATGGCCTGACTTCTGGATGCCTATGGTGAACGAAGAACAGGTGGCGGGATACAGCTACCTGACCAAGCGTGGAAATCACGGTATCTATTTGATTGGAATGCTGAAGCAGGGCATGACGATGGACCAGGCGACGGGCGATTTGAATGCAGTGGCTCATCAGCTGGCAAAAGAATATCCGGCCGACGACGATGGGCTTAGCGCGCGGCTGGTGAAGCCGGGTTTGTTGGGAGATGTGCTGGGCGGCCCGGCGAGGCCATTTCTAGCGGCCATCATGGTGCTGGCGATGCTGGTCCTAACCGCAGCGTGCGTCAATCTGGCCGGTATTTTCTCGACACGATCGGCGGATCGGGCGCGGGAGCTGGCGATACGGCTGTCGATTGGCTCGACGCGGGGACGCCTGCTGCGCCAGATTCTCACAGAGGCGTTTCTCGTGTCCGTGGCAGGCGGAGTGTTGGGGACATTCTTTGCTGCGGCGCTTCTGGGTGCACTTACACGCTGGCAGCCGATTTCCGAGTTCCCGATCCACGTGACGGTAACGCCAGACGCGCGTACGTATGGGATTGCGTTTTTGCTTTCGCTGGCGAGTGGAATTCTTCCCGGCCTTTTACCTGCGCGGCAAATCTGGCGGACGAACGCAATGCAGGCGATGAAAAGCGGAAATGCCGACTCGCAATTGCTTCGCCGCTTTAACCTGCGCGATGCGCTGCTCGGCGTGCAGGTCACGCTGTGCGCGCTGCTGGTGACGGCATCGCTTGTTTCGCTCCGTGGCATGGAGCGGTCGCTGCACGCACCGCTGGGATTCGATCCGCGAGGCGTGGTGGTGGCCGCAGCGGATATGCACATGGCCGGCTACAGCGACGATTCTGCGTTACCGGTGCAGCGACGCATGATTGAACAGGCATCGAGTATCCCCGGCGTCATCGGAGTGGGGACATTGGATAACCTGCCATTGGGGGGCGGCGGCAGCTCTTCGGACGTCTTCCGCGAAGGAACACCCGATTTGCGTCCCACCAACAGCGTTCTGAATGCGCAGTACTTCGACATTTCCCCGGGCTACTTGAAAGCTGCCGGAACGCGGCTACTCGCAGGGCGCGACTTTACGTGGCAGGACGATGCGAAGAAACCCAAGATCGCGCTGGTGAATGAGACTTTTGCCCGAAAAATGTTCGGGAACACGCCCGCGGTGGGCCATCATTTCCTCCAAATGGACAAGTCGAATTACGAGATCGTGGGGGTTGTGGAAGATGGCAAATATGAAACGCTGACCGAAGACCCGACGGCGGCGATGTTCTTTCCCCTTCCGCAAAGCCGGGAGGGTAATACGATCCTGGTGGTGCGATCGAAGCTGCCGCCGGAGCAGGTGACGCCGGCGCTCAACCGGATTTTGATGGGGATCGATTCGAGTCTGCCCTTCACCATTGAGCCGTGGCAGGACAGTCTTGCGCTTGTGCTGTTCCCGGCGCGCGTGGCCACGGCTGCGCTGGGGGTGATGGGAGCTCTGGCCGCGATGCTGGCGATTACGGGAATCTTTGGGATGTCGGCTTCGAACGTATCGAAGCGGATGCGGGAGTTGGGGATTCGCGTCGCGCTGGGTGCGCATCGTGGACAGATCATGGGCGCGGCGCTGGGACGACCGCTCGTGGTGCTGGTGGTGGGATCGGTGGCGGGTTTAGCGCTGGGCGTGCTGGCGAGCCGGTTGCTGGCGTATCTCGTCTATCAGGCTACGCCGCGGGATCCGCTGGTGCTGCTGGGTGCGCTGGGAGCGATGGTGCTGATTGGGGTTGTGGCGACGTGGATTCCGGCGCGGCGGGCGCTGGGGGTGAACCCGGCGCAGCTGCTTCGGGAAGAGTAAAAAAGCAGGGAATAGGAAGTAGGGAACAGGGAATAGCCGCCCCATGGACGAGGGGCAGTCCGTGGGGACCCCGGCGGGGATCAGGCCGGTTGCGCTCCGCGCGGGATGAGAGTGGTCGATTGGGGTTCGGGCTTTTCTGCCTTGCTACGCAAGAATGGGAAAGCCCATTTTCGTGCGATTGCGGCTTCCTTGAAATGGGGTTCTGCGGCTGGCCACTCGTTCACGATAACAGCGATTTAGGTTATGGCTGCTTTTCGAGGGGCGGCGCGTCCAAGACTGTATTGAAGGAGCTCGACGCGGCGCGTCTGTGGCGGCCCTGTCGCTGGGCCAAGCCTCGGCCAGATACAATGGACTGACGCACATTCGCTTGGCGGACGCGGAACTTTCCGCTTGGATTTCCCTGGGCGACGGCGCGGCATATTGCAGTTTTTCTTGAGATTTGGAGCAGGTGGACGTGACAGGATTGATGGGCCGCAGCTTGCGGCTGGAGTTGTTTGCGGGACTGGGTTTGGCGCTGGCGCTGCCGGCGATGGCTGTCGAGAGCCCACGCGGCGTGGCTACGGAAACGACGGTGACGGCGGAGACCCAAGACCTGAATGGGCATACGCAAGCTACTCTGACGCTGAGGGTGATTGGCCAGGATGGACAGCCTGCGCATGGCGCGGTGGTGATTGCGGACGAGGGCGAGACCCTGGCGGGTGTGACGCTCGACGCTGAGGGACATGCAACGGCAGTTCTGACATTGACGCCGGGCGAGCATGGATTGACTGCCCAATATACCGGAGATACGACGCACCAGAGCTCGCGTTCGCAGGTGACGCCGGTACGTGCGGCGACGGGAACCACGCCGGACTTTTCGATTGCGATAGCACCGGCGACCATTTCTTTGGCGCAGGGACAGTCGGGGACGGTGACGGCGTCAGTGACGCCGGTGAATGCTTCGTCGCTGACGGCGCCGATGTTTGTCACGCTGTCGTGCTCGGGGCTGCCGGACCAGGCGTCGTGCACGTTTACGCCAGAGAGCATTGAGATTCTTCCGAACGCGACGGTTGCGGTGACGAGCTCGATGGACCTCGCGACTGTTGCAGCCTCGACATCTCGCATGACAAGGCCGCGCGAAGGCAATGCGCACCACGTGGCCTGGGCGATTCTGCTGCCGGGAACGCTGAGCCTGGCGGGACTTGCCTTTGGTGTGAGGCGTAGGCGCTGGCTGAGCAGGCTTAGTTTGCTGGCGATGGTGGGATTGATCTCTGTGCTGGGAACAACGGGCTGCTCGCCGCTCTACTACTATCACAACCACGGACCATCGCAGAACCTGCCGACGCCCGCCGGCACCTATACTCTGCTGGTGACGGCGCAATCGAGCAACGGCATCACGGCGATTACTCACACGACAACGATGGTGCTGACGGTGCAGTGAAAAAGGCAGGGAGTAGGGAACAGGGAGTAGCTTGTCAGTGGCAGTGACTTAGGGACTCGAGAAGAACTTGACAGAAAGAGGAGCGCACCTTGATCGGGTGCGCTCTTCTTTTTGCTTCGAGATTTATCGTGGCTGTGGCGACGGTGATACAACAGTACGGTGCGCGGCGCGCTGGCGGACCGGAGGTTGCGGGGATGTTGAGACAAATCGCTTTTTCTGTTGGTTTGGGGGTGGCGATCTTGGCTGCGGGAGACTTGTGTGCTGGTGCGCAAACGGCGGCTCAGGCGTGGCTGAAGTACCTGCCCCTGAACAAGCGTCTCAGCGTGCCGATGCGTGTCGAGGTCCTGGGACAAAGTCGCATCGAGCGCTCCGCGGCCTCTGAGCTTGTGAGCGGACTCCGATCTCTTGCCGGCGAGTCAAGCTCTGACGTCGGTCCGGACTCAATCGTTCTCGCCGCGGTAGAGGAATTAACCCGAGAGAAGAGGAAGTCGATTGTTCCCGCGCTCGAGCCGGACGAGTTCCAGATTTCCTGGAGCCGCGACCAGTCGCTTCGCGAACTCGATATCGTGGGAGGCAGCGACCGGGGCATGCTTTACGGCGTCTTCGCCTTGCTTCGGCATTTGGCGGAGGGCGCTGACATGAGCCGCGCCATTTTGCGCGAACGCCCCGCCATGGCGATCCGCTGGGTGGACCAGTGGGATAACGCCGATGGATCGATAGAGCGCGGCTATGCGGGGCGCAGTATTTTTTTCGAGGGTGGAAAAGTTCGAGAGGATTTAAAGCCGGTGACGGAATATGCGCGGCTCTTGGCTTCGGTCGGCATCAACGGCTGCAATGTGAACAACGTGAATAATGCCGCCCCGTTTCTTGATCCGGAAATGATTCGAGGTTTGGCGAAAGCAGCCGACGCGATGCGGCCGTGGGGCGTGCGCTTGGCGATGAGCGTGGATGTGGCGAGTCCGCAGAAAATCGGTGGACTGGCGACATACGATCCTCTAGACCCGGCGGTGAAGGCGTGGTGGAACGCGAAGGTCAACGAGATTTATGTGCTGATTCCCGACTTCGCAGGGTTCACGGTGAAAGCGGATTCAGAGGGACAGCCGGGACCCGCGAGCTATGGGCGCACGCCTGCCGACGCGGCCAATACGCTGGCTGCCGCGCTGGCTCCCCATGGCGGAGTGGTCTTGTATCGCGCGTTTGTCTACAACCATCATCTGGATTGGAACGATCCGAAAGCAGATCGGGCGCGCGCGGCATACGACATTTTTCATCCGCTGGACGGGAAGTTTGCGCCGAATGTGATTGTTCAAACCAAGGAGGGGCCGATTGATTTTCAAGTGCGCGAGCCGGTGTCGCCGCTGTTTGGCGGGCTCACGGAGACGAGCCAGGCGATGGAAGTGCAGATCACGCAGGAGTACACGGGGCAGCAGCGGCACCTGGTGTATCTGGCGCCGCTTTGGAAACAGGTATTCGACTTTGATATGCGTGTGGATGGCCGATCGACGCCGGTAAGGGAGATTATTGCCGGCAGCGCGTTTCATCGGTCGCTGGGCGGGTCAATTGGTGTTTCGGGCGTGGGGCGCGGTGCGTGGCTGGGGTCGCCGCTGGCGATGGCGAATCTCTACGCGTTCGGGCGGCTGGCTTGGGATCCGAATCTTGCGCCGGAGGAGATTGCAAGCGAGTGGACAGGGCAGACAATCAGTAATGATCCGGATGTGGTTCGCACAGTGGGGAAGATGCTCATGCGATCGTGGCCGGCGTATGAGGACTACACCGGGCCCTTGGGTTTGCAAACGCTGACGGACATTACGGGAAGCCATTACGGACCGGGGATCGAGGGAAGCGAGAACAACGGCTGGGGACAATGGCACCGCACGGACCACGAAGGTGTGGGGATGGACCGCAGCGTGGCGACGGGAACGGGATATGCGGGACAATATCCGCCGGAGGTAGCGAAGGAGTATGAGTCGGCTGCGACTACGCCCGATGAGCTGTTGCTCTTCTTTCATCATGTGCCGTACACGTACAGATTGCAGGACGGCAAGACGGTGATCCAGTATTTGTACGACAGTCATTATGCAGGCGCGGCGCAGGCGGCGGAGTTTGTGCGGGACTGGGAGACGCTGAAGGGGAAGATCGATCCGGCTCTCTATAACAATGTGCTGCCCCGTCTCGAATACCAGGCCGGCCACGCAATCGTGTGGCGCGATGCGGTAGTGCAGTATTTTTTGAAGCTGAGTGGGATTCCCGATGCGCAGGGGCGCGCGGGCCATTATCCGGGTCGCAGGGAGGCTGAGGATGCACGGCTCGATGGATATCAGGTTGTCGATGTGAAGCCGTGGGAAGATGCTTCGCGGGGTAAGGCTGTTGCGTGTGCGCCGTCGGAAGGTTCGGCGCAGCGGAGCTGTTCGGCGGAGTGGACGTATGAGGGAGCGGCGGGGCGCTTCGATGTGGCCGTGCAGTACTTCGATTTGCAGGGTGGCGTGGCGAAGTTTGCGTTGATGGTGAACGGGCAGGCTGCGGGCGCGAATGCGAGGTGGGCTGGTGATGCCATGTTGCCGACACGGCGGCTGCATGGCGACAACTCGACGAGGCACGTTGTGCAGAGTGTAGCGCTGAAGCCGGGCGATGTGATTCGCGTGGAAGGAACGCCGGACGGCGACGACCCGGCGGCGCTGGATTACATTGAGGTGGTGCCTGCGCGGAGCGATCCGCATTGACGTTGGTTGAGCCGCAGGTGCATGGTTGCATGCGTGAGCCGCGATGATGCGGGCTGTGCCACGGTGGGAGAAGAAATGATGCGCATTGCGATGGGGTTGGTTCTGATTGCGGGAATGGCGGGCGCTGCGCCGGCGCAGGACACAGCGAAGGCGCCGGATGCTGCGGTGAAAGTTCGAAAGCTGACGCTCGTGGCGACGGATCTGCCGAATGCGGATTGGCGGACGGCTGCGGCATCGCTCGAAGGCGGCACGTATGGCGTGGATGACTTGCAGGAACGGATTCAACAGAAGCTGCGCGATGAGGGGTACTACTTTGCGCATGCAGAGAATCCGCAGCTGACGAATGTGCGCCAGGAGGGCGTGGGGCGCTCGGCGGATGTGGCGGTCACGATTGAAGCGGGCAATCAATACACGATCGGGGAGATTTCGTTCAAGGGTACGACGCAGTTCAAGAAGGAGCAGCTGCAAAGCCAGTTTCCTATTGCGGCAGGGAGCGTGTTTAACGGGAGCACGGTGAGTGCGGGGCTGGAGAAGCTGAAGGCGTTGTATGAAGCGCAGGGGTTCGCGGATGTCGGCGCGGTGCCGTCGATGGCGGTGAACGAGGCGCGGCACGTGATCGATATTTCGATCGAAGTGGAAGAAGGGTTGCCGTATTTATTTGGGCAACTGACATTGGGCGGGGCGGAGCCGACTCCTGGTGAAGGCAAAGCGTTGCAGACGGCGTGGAAGGAACTCGAGGGGAAACGCTATAACCCGGATTTGTTGAAGAAGTGGCTGGCCGCGAACGGTCCCAAGTCTGCGAAGGGCGCGCCGGCGCTGCATCCGCGGGCCGAGGGGATCGCGGATACTGAAGCGCATTTGATGAATGTGCGGCTGATTTTTCAGTAGCTATCTCGAATCTCTGTTCCGAAATGAGCGAGGAGTCAATTTGGCTTTAGGCAAATGGTTTCGCGCATCGCTGGGAATATGGGGAGAGGCGCTTCGGCCCGACGAGATTACCTCTCAACTTGATCTGAAGCCAACGCGCATTCATATCCGTGGGGAGAGGAAGTCCAGCCGAGTACCGCTCCTTTGGAAAGACTCCTATTGGTCACTCGATTGCCCGATCAATTCAGAGAGCGATCCATCGGATCACCTCAGATGGCTGCTCGACGTGTTGGAGCCGAAGTCTGCCATGGTCAGGGAGATTTCAGCGCGGTTTCGAGTTGAAATCTGGTGTGGGTTTTCTTCTGAGAACGGGCAAGGTGGGTTCACCATGGATGCGAATACGCTCCAGCGAATTGCGAATCTCGGCATTCCAATGACACTTGACCTTTATCCCCCGGAAGCGGGTCCCTCTTCCGAACAGACAAAGCAGTAGCCTTGCGTATTCGTTAGTTCGCGCCGCTGCACGCCTAGTTTCTGACCGCGAATTTGGTGGGTTGACATTGGTGCGATCCCAGGTCTCAAACGCGAGACCTGGGGCACCCATTTTCGTGCAGGATCAAGCGGTCAGGTATCTACTATGCGCTCTTGACCATCTTGACCACCGGCAGAGCTTCGCCATTGTGGAGCGGTACTGCGATGCGTTCGACCTCGATGTAGCCCTTGAGGCGGTAGAGCGGAGCGCCCGTCAGCGTTGAGCCCATCTCGAAGCGGAGGAAGCCTGCGTCGCGTGCGGCCTTTTCCACTGTGGCTAGAATCATCGAGCCCAGGCCTTGGCGCGCAAAATCGGGATGCACGAAGATGGCGCGCACCTTGGCGGCGTCGGTGGCTGGATCGAGCAGTTCTGGTGCGCGGCCTGGACCGCGGTCGGCGCCGAAGAGGGTTTTGCGTTTCGACCATCCGCCACAAGCACTCCGTGCCTTTGTGTTTTGCACGAGAGTCTCGGCGACAAAATAAGTCTGATCGCGGATGAGCTGGGTGTCGAGACCGAGCACGGTGCCGAGAGCGCCTTCGATTTGCGCGGGCGTGTAGTCGCCGGCCTGGAGCCCGCGCACGGAAGCTTCAATCAATTCGTGGAGCGCAGGGATATCGTCTTCGGTGGCGAGGCGGAGGGCGAAAGCGGACAACATGACGCGTTCAGATTACATTGTTCTGCCGCTCACGATTTTGAAAGCGCGCTCGTAGGAGCCGAGGATGAAGACGTTTTTGTAGCCGATATGGAGAAGGATTTCCTTGGCTTTCTTGCTGTTCAGACCGGTGCGGCAGTGGACGAGGATGACGCGGTTCTTATCCTTGATTCGCTCCGGAAGAAGGGTCTGGAGGTCGTCCAACGGAACATTGAAGGCCTGGGAAAGGTGACCGGAGTTGAATTCGCGGGCCGTGCGCACGTCAACCACGGCGGCGCCGTCTTTGACGTAGTCGGTTGCTTCTTTTTTTGAGATCTGACCGCTGCGCCGCATCACCATGAAGGCGACGAGGCAGCCAAAGACGAAGGTGTAGAGAGACCAATAGGTGCCGTTCATGAATCACTGCCTCCCTTCCCTCGTTTACAGCTCTTCCAGCACCGTGACAACACGGCCGTAATCTGCGCGCCTAGCACGGACGGAATGCGCGTTTCCGTTCGCCGGAGCGACACGGTTGAAAGCAATTCGCGTTGTATAAGTCGACTAGAAGGGGAGGAGTTCGAGGCGGCTGATTCCCGAGATCTGCTTAGCAAAGCCAATATTGCGCATCGTTCGAGGCGAAACACGAACGATTTCAGTTCCCATCCACTTTTACGCTTAAGCCCAGTTTACGCGGCTTTTTCTGAATGAGGAAGACGGAATGGACGAAAACCTGGCACTCTGGTTCGGTCAGGCTTTTGCCACTTCAACAAGAGTTGAATAGAAGGTGGCTCCCGCGCCCAGGTCGGTGAGCCGCTCACTGGTGAGCGCATTGACGTTAGCGTTGTCGTTGCTGAGTTTGGCCCAATCGAGCTGGGCCGCGACGACGCCTGGCGGGAGGCTGCCATTGACGCAGGCGGTGAGCCGCAGAGAGCCGCGGTCGTTGAAGACACGGACCGATTCGCCGTTGGCGATGCCACGGGATTGCGCGTCGGTGGGGTGCATTTCGAGCTTTTGACTCTTGCGGGCTTCCATCTTGCGGTGGGCGTCGAGATTGGCAAAGGTCGAATTCATGTAGTTGTCGGCCTTGCGGCTGAGGAACTCGAGTGGGTAGAGCTCCGCGCCTTTACTCCAACGCGACTCGGTGGGAGGGACAAAGGCCGGGAGCGGGTCCAGACCCTGTGCGGCGAGAGCCTCGGAGTAGAGCTCGATTTTGCCGGAGGGTGTGGGCAGTGTGCCGGAGACGTTGGGCATGAAGGGATGCGCTTCCGGATCGCGGTGGAAGGCGAGCGGGATGTGGCCTTGGCGCTTGAGGTCGTCGAAGGTGATGTGCTCCATGTTGGGATTGGTGGCGTGGCCGCCGTTGTTGGACGCGATGCCGAGAGCCTGGCGGATGATTTCTTCCGGCGTGTCGCGGAAGCAATCCTCGGTGAAGCCCATGCGCTGGGCTAGCTGAGAGAAGAGCCAAACATTGGAGCGGGCTTCGCCGGGCGGATCAATGGCCTGCTGGGAGAGCTGCACGAAGTAGTGGCCGTAGGCGCCCTGGATATCGGTGTGCTCGAGGAAGGTGGTGGCGGGCAGAATGTAGTCGGCGTAGTCGGTGGTGTCGTTGAAGAAAAGATCGTGGACGACGGCGAATAAATCGGGGCGCAGAAACCCGCGGCGCACGGTGTTGAGGTTGGGAGCCACGGCGCCGGGGTTGGAGTTGTAGACGAAGAGCGCTTGGATGGGAGGTCCGTCGTTGCGATCGCTGTCGGGCGATTGGCCGAGTTCTGTGAGCGCCTGGCCCAGTGCGCTCATGTTGACGATGCGCGCGAGGCGCTTGAGCGGTGAAGCGAGTGCGAGGTCAGGGCGTTCGACGGCTTTCTTGTTCCACTGGAATGCACCGGATGTGGAGAGCTGTCCGCCGCCGCCGCGATATTTCCATGCGCCGGTGAGTGCGGGCAGCATGGCGATGGCGCGGACTGCGGTGCCGCCGTTCTCAGAGCGCTGCACGCCGTAGTTGAGGCGAAGGGTCGCGGGACGCGTGGTGGCGTACTCGCACGCGAGCTGTTCGACTTCGGCGGGACTCATGCCCGTCCACGCAGCAACGCGCTCGGGTGTGTAGTCGCGGACGCGCTCGGCGAGCTGATCGAAGCCGTGGGTCATTTCAGCAATGTAGGCTCGGTCTTCGAGGCCTTCGCGCAGGATGACGTGCATCATGCCGAGCGCCAGGGCGCCGTCGGTGCCCGGGCGGATGGCGATGTGCCAGTCGGCGAGGGCGGCGGTGCGCGTCTTGTAGGGGTCGATGACGATGAGGCGCGCGCCGTTGCGGCGGGCTTGCTCGACCATGGGCCAGAGATGCACGTTGTTGCCGTGAATGTTCGCGCCCCAGGCGAGGATTAGCTTCGCGAGGCGGAAATCTTCGGTCGGCGTGCCGAGCTTTCTGCCGTAGACGTAGTTCCACGCAACGCCACCGGCCTCAGAGCAGATGGTGCGGTCGAGTTGACTGGCGCCGAGTCGATGAAAGAAGCGACGATCCATAGAGCCGAAGCCGAGCACGCCGATGGTTCCCGCATAGCTATAGGGCAGGATCGACTCGGGGCCGTAGGTGTCTGCGGTTTGCTGGAGGCGCGCGGCGATTGCGTCGAGGGCTTCATCCCACGAGATGCGTTGAAAGGCTTCGTGCTCTTCGCCCCGTTTGAGCGGGCCTTTGGCCACGCCGGGTTTGCGCTTGAGTGGATAAAAAATGCGATCGGGCGCGTAGACGCGGTCAAGATACTTGGCGACTTTGCCGCAGAGGAAGCCTTGGGTGACGGGCTGCGATGGGTCGCCCTGGACCTTGATAGCGCGGCCGTTGCTGTCGACGGTGACAAGGACTGCGCAGGAGTCGGGGCAGTCGTGCGAACAGACGGTATGCACGATGCGGAAGGGGGAATTGGCTGCGGAGGCCATGCATTCATTGTAAGCTGGAGCGGTATTTCTGCGGCGATGGAGGGTTGCGATGAAGAGGATGATTCTCTTTGCGCTGGTGTGCCTTTGCGGTGGTGTGATGGGGCAGGCGCAACCGCCGGCTGCGGACGAAGCGGCAATTCGAGCGGTGATTCAGGCGCAGGCAGATGCGTGGAACCATGCGGATATTCCGGCGTTCATGAAGGCGTATGAAGACTCGCCGGATACGACGTTCATCGGCCTGACGCTACGCAAGGGATACCAGCCGATTCTGAAGCGCTACCGGGAGAACTACACCACACGCGAGCAGATGGGTACGCTGACCTTCAACGATCTCGACGTGCGTCTGCTCCCGGGCGGATGCGGCAAGACGGAGATTGCGCTGGTGACGGGAAAATTTCATTTGGAACGCGCGGCGAAGGGCGAAGCGAAGAAGGACGATGGGATTTTTTCGCTGGTGTGGCGCAAGGGACCGCAGGGATGGAAGATTGTGCTGGATCATACGAGCTGACGCGCGGGGACTGTGCCGCGCGGGCTGACTTCGAGCAGGCCGGCGGCGATTGGGGCGCGCGGACGCGGGATAATGGGTGGAGCGCTGATCTGACGGGACCTTTTCAGAAGGTTGGGACCACTTGAATTCTGCAATTGCCGAGGCGTCAATCGAACCACAAGCGGGCATGCGCATTGCATCGCGCGGGCCGCTTGCCGCGGCCATGGTGCTTGTGGCGGTGCTGCACGCGATTCTGATTGCTGTGTTGCAGCCTCAGGCGATTGCGGCGTCACGCTACGCAACGGTTGCGATGGTGTTGCTGGCGACGACCTGCGTCTGGTTACGCGGACAGAGGGTGCCGGCACGCGAGCGCGCCATGCTTCGCTGGTTGAGCGCGTCGATGTTCTTGTGGGGCGTGGCGCATTTGGTGGAGACGGTTCTGGGGCCACCGGACGCGGCGAGCAGTCTCGCGGTGGATGCGTCGGATCTGATTTACGTTGTGGCGGCGTTTCCGCTTCTGCTGGCGCTTTCAACGACGCGCGAAACGGAACCGCATCGATCGATCTTCTTTCTCAACTGTGGCCAGATGGGTCTGGCGACGCTGCTGACCTGGGTTCTGCTTTTCCGCACGCCGATGACGCCGCAGGCCGCGTCGACGATGATGGGGACCATCTACGCGGTGGATTGCGAATTGCTGGTGGCGCTGACGGTACTTCGCTTTCTGGCGTGGACGTCGAGAGAAGAGCGACGGGTGATCGGGTCGATTCTCGCGTTTCTCGCTGTTTATGTGCCGGTGGAAGTGGGCATGGACTACGCGACGCTGCACTGGAATTTGCGTGCGGGAAACTTGTTCGATTTATTGTGGAGTGTTCCATTCGGCATGGCTGGATGCCTTGCACTTTACCTGCCACTGGATGCAGAAGTGGCTGAGCCTCGTGTGTGGACGGGGCGCAATCGCATGCTGGTGGGAACCATGTCTCCGCTGTTGATCACGACGGGCGTATTTGCGCTGGCGGCGTCGGTGGCGGTGCATTTCCCGGTGTTGGCGCTGGGATCGATTTTTCTGCTTCTGGTGGTGCAGGGCCTGGAATCGGGCGTGTTGCAGAGAAAATACCTGACAGGGCAGACGCAGTTGATGGAGCGCGAGCGGGATTTGTGGGAAGCGAATGCGGCCCTGGAAAGATTGTCACAAATTGATCCATTGACCAACATCTCGAACCGGAGGCGGTTTGACTTGGCTTTGGATCAGGCGGGGCGCCGTGCTGTGCGGGAAAAGAAACCTATTGCGTTGCTGGTTATCGACCTGGACTTTTTCAAGGGGATCAACGATGTGCACGGGCACAGCTACGGCGATGTGTGCCTGGTGAGCGTGGCGCGCATGTTGGGAATGCAGGCGGGGCGGCCCTACGATCTGCTAGCGCGTTATGGCGGAGACGAATTTTTTCTTTTGCTGCCGGATACGGGCGCGCACGGCGCAGCTGCCATCTCGGACCGCATTCATGCAGCGATCCGGAAGATGGATTTGGAGAACCGCGCGTCGCCGATGGGCGGGCGACTGACGGTAAGCGTGGGCGCCGGCGTGAGCGACGCGGAGTTTCGCATCGGCGCAGCAGCGCTCGTCGATCTGGCCGATCGCGCGTTGTACGAGGCGAAGAAGCACGGACGGAATCAGACATGCCTGCGAACCCCTGTGAGTGGGCCTGAACTTGTTGGCGGAGCGAACAACGCTCCTGCGTAGGGTTGCGGCGCGCCAGGGACCTACGCGCTGAAGCTCTCATATGAATTAGGCAAGGGCGATGAACGATGCAATCCGTGGTTTCTACGATCCGCTTGCAGAACACTATCACCTGATCTTCGAGGATTGGGACGCGTCGATCGAGCGGCAGGCCAACGCCTTGCATGCCCTGCTGGTTTCGCATTTGCACGATGGGCCGTTGAAGATTCTGGATTGTGCCTGCGGGATTGGCACGCAGGCTTTGGGATTTGCTCGTCGCGGGCATTCAGTGGTGGCGTCGGACCTTAGTCCCGCAGCGGTGGCGCGGGCCAAGCGTGAAGCGGCGCAGCGCTGTCTCAAGATTTCGTTCCTTGTGTCGGACATGACTTCGCTCACCGAGATTCCTGATTGCGATTTCGATGTGGTAACGGCGCTGGATAATGCTTTGCCGCATTTGACGCGCGAACAGGTTGCAGCGGCAGTTCGCGCTATGGGCTCGAAACTCAAGCCGGGCGGGCTGCTGCTCGCGAGCATTCGCGATTATGACTCGCTGATCGTGCAAAGGCCTACGATTCAGGAGCCGGTGTTCTATGGCGAGGTCGGCCGCCGCAGAATTGTTCACCAAGTGTGGGACTGGATCGACGAGGATCGGTATGCCCTTCACCTTTACATCACGATGCAGACGGATGAGGGATGGCAGGCGCGCCACTTTCTTTCGGAATACCGCCGCGTGCTGCGCGATGAACTTTCGACGGCGCTCACGCAAGCGGGCCTGCATGAGATTCGATGGCTGATGCCGGGCGAGAGCGGGTTCTACCAACCGATCGTGGTGGCAAAGAAGAATTAGCTGCGCCGCGGCTTCTCAGCTGACTTCGTGGCCACGCAATCCTCTCATTCACGTTCTGGCTGCGCTGAGTGACGACTGCACCATCCGGCCCACAGCAGCCCGTTCGCGAGAAGAAAAATAAGCAGACCGAGGAACGCCGGAAGCAGGTGCAAGAAATCGAGATAGCCAACGGCGAAGTGGACACCAATGGCGCCCCCGAATCCAGCACAGCCCATGACGGCAACAATCTCAACAAAGCTTCGAGTGAGTTGTGCGCAACGCGCCATGAACAGGAGCAGGCACCCTATGGAACACAATCCGCCACCGAAGCCTGCGCGGTCGTGCGAGATAACAGGGATAAGCGAGTGGGAAATATGGCTGAGGGCGTGCACGTCGAGCCCGATGAATCGCAGGTCCGATGGAACGAAGACGGTGGTCATGCCGAAGATCGCGATGGTGCTTCCGGCGAGGATCAAACCCGCTGCGCATGCGCCTAACAGCACTCTGCCCCAGCGGGCGCACACGCCGTCGATTTGTCGGCTCTCGATCCATGCCGCACGGAGAGACAGATCGGCTGGTCGCGATCTCCAGAGTCCGAGCAGAAAAACGGGCAGAAGAAAGAGCGTGGCCACGCCATGCCAGGAGTCGAGATAGCCCTGGCCCAGATAAGTGAGGAACGCAAGAAATCCGATGCCGCCCGAAAAGGCGAGTGCCCACCAGGCCCAAGCTGCGCGCGCCTGCATGGGAAACGCCGCGAGCCACAGATAGCCAGTCCCGATCGACACGAGGGTCCCGCCGTAAGCCACGCGGTCATGAAACATGAACCCCAGAAGACGAGGATTCGCGACCCGCATCAATGCAGCTGAGTCCATGCCGATAGCGTGACTATCCTGCGGAAGCAGTTGTCCTGAGACCGATTGGAGAATCGCGAATCCCCCGCTCAACACCAGAGCAATTCCGGTGAGCGCGATCAGGAAACGGCCATCGCCAAGAACCACATCGAGCAGGCTGCGATCATCTTTCATCGGTTGTTGCAGTATAAATACGAGCTCAAGGGTACATTCCTGCTCGAACTCGAACCTCATCGACAATTCCGAATGCGCCGCCAAATAAAATCCTTGCCATGCGTGTTTCAACGTACTAATCTCAGCCATTCTCCCCGATGATTTGGCTCGATGGGCGTCTCCCCGACTGCCCGACTCCCAGGAAAACTTATTGCTGCACGGAGGAAGATTTGAAGCTCTTTCGAAGGGTCTCGCAAGATCCCTGCGCGGTTAGGGCGCGTTCGCGTGGGAGTTACAGGTTGGGGGTAGCGGCCTTTGCCGGCGTTGCCGTGCTCCTTTGCTCCGGAGCCACGGCACCGGCAGGTTGTGGACCGAACGGCTCGTCCGGTTCAATTGGCCCAAGCAACGGCGAGGTTGTGGGCGCTGCCGTGGGCATTGGTGCGGCGATTGCGGTGATCGTGGTGGTGCTGGTGGAGGTCGACCACAGCCATCATTCGGTGAGCGGCTGCGTGGTTACGGGTCCGAATGGACTTCAACTCGAGACCAGCGACTCTAAGAGCTACGCGCTTGCCGGCGATGCGGCGAGCGTGCGCGTGGGCGATCGAGTGAAGCTGCATGGGAGCAAGGTGAGAAAGACGAAGGAAAGCAGCGGCGACCGGGTTTTCAAAGTGGTATCGATCAACAGGGACTACGGACCGTGCAAAGTGAACGCGGCAGTGGCTGCAAGTTCGACGCACTAGACACTTCCCTTTTTGAGCCGAAGGGCTTGCTTGCGGCGCGGATGGGTGTGGGCGGTCTCTAGCGCAGTGGCGCGAGCGCGCGGGCGTCGAGGTAGGATGCCACTGCGTCGGCGACGCAGTCGGGTTGGGCGAGAGCGACGTAGCCATCGGGGCGCAACAGATATGCGGCGTTGCGGCGCAAACCGGCATGGCGTGTTGCGGTGGAGTAGGGGAAGACGTGCAGCGGAAGCCTGCGCTCATCGCACAGGGCCTGCATCGCCGGCTTGGCTTCGCCGTAGACATGCACTTGCCAATCGAGCGATTGCAGCGGCGCGAAGTTATCGCGGTTCGATTCCATCTTGACCCAGGGCAAGCGATCGCCGCCCCGGACCGCGCCGGCCATGCCGCGGCTGAGACTGCTGTGACGATATTCGATGGAAGTTTGCGAAACGGTGCGGAAGACGAGGCGGCGCCCGGATTGGAATGAAAAGAACATCGGAGCGAGCAGCGGGGCGAGCCGCTGGCGCACAAAGCGCGCGGTTGGATGAGAGCTTGTCACTTGGGTGAAGGCGCGGTCCGTAGTCTTGACGAGGTGGCGCGCAAAGGCGATGCGCTCCGGTTCGTAGGTTTCGATCAACGAAGGATTGGCGCGGCCCCGCAGTACAGCCGCAAGTTTCCAGGCGAGATTGACCGCATCGCCGATACCTGTGTTCATGCCCTGCCCACCAACGGGGCTATGGATGTGGGCGGCATCTCCAAGTAGAAAAGCACGGCCCGAGCGGAAGTGCCCGGCAACGCGGTGATGGACTCGGTACGTCGAAAACCAGTTGACCTTCTCGACTCCGATGCGCATGCGTTCCATGATGTGCTTGCTGACGTCGTTCCAGGTGAGCTGGTCGCTCGAGCGATTCGGCTGGTCACGAATGGTGCCAATGAAGCGGGCGCGGTTTTCGCCCTTGAGCGGGAAAACGACAAGGAAATCGCTGCGGTCGAACGCGATATTCAATTCGCCATTGAGGGCTTTGCCGTCCGCTTCGACGTCGGCGACGTAGAAGAGATGCTCGTAGGTTCCGCCGGGAAAGCCGATGCCGAGATGCTCGCGCACGATGGAATGCGCGCCGTCGCATCCGGCGAGGTAGGCGGCGTTGCAGGCTTCCGTCGTGCCGTCGGGCTTACGGATTTGGGCTCGCACCGAGAGATCGTCTTGCTCGAATCCGGTGAGCTCGGTGCGGCGCTCGACGGTGACGCCCAGGGCCAGGAGGCATTCCACCAGGAAACGCTCGTGTTCGTCCTGAGGATAGATGAGGGCGAAGGGAAATGGGCTTAGTCCCTCCCCTGGGGCGCCGATTTCGATGTGTGCGGCGCGACGGCCATTGGTCCAGAGATTGGCGGCGGTGACGGATCGGCCCTGCTGAACAACCGAATCGGCGATGCCGAGCTGCGCGTAAAACTCGAGGGTGCGCGCCTGCACACCTAGAGCGCGCGAGGTGGTGCCTGGTTCGGCGGTCTTGTCGATGATGCGGACGCGCATGCCGAGGCGTGCGAGCCAGAGGGCCAGCACAAGGCCGGTGGGACCGGCGCCGGCGATGAGCACGTCGAGGTCGTAATGGGGGGAAGTGACCATACAGATTCGTTTACGCAGAAGGTCGGAAATTGGTTACAGCGTGGCCCCTGCGCTCTAGAGCTGGTTGCATAAATGTCGTCGTGGCCGAATGAACCCATCCCTCAGGGGCTGAAGCCCCCTATTTTACTGGCCGATTGCGGCACGGCTGAAGCCGTGCCCTTTCAAAACACCATTTATGCAACCAGTTCTATAAGTTTGGATGCGGTGTTCAGATTTCCATGTACAGCGTGTGGGGCTCTGGAAGTGATTTTCTTTTTGGATGCTGTATCGGGCTGCGATCGTTCTCGAGCTCTGATCAGGCCGTGCGGCAGCCTACGCGGCGCTCCTGTACACTGTTTCGGTTATGAGCTGCCTCTTCTGCAAGATCATTGATGGAAGCATTCCGTCGATGGCGGAGTACCAGGACGACCGGTGTTATGCCTTCGCGGATATTCATCCGCAGGCGCCGGTGCACTTGTTGATTGCACCGCGGGAGCATCTTGTTTCGCTGGCCGAGGCAGGCGAGGAGCATCCCGCGCTGCTGGGGCATCTGCTGTGGGTCGCGGCGAATCTTGCGCGCAAAAAGGGGCTGGCCAAAGGCTACCGAGTCGTCATCAATACGGGCGACGATGGCGGACAGACGGTCGATCACCTGCACGTGCATCTGCTGGGAGGACGGGAGATGACGTGGCCGCCAGGGTGAAACAAGCGGGGAACAGGGATTAGGGAATAGGGAACAGAGGATAGTTCCGGAGCTGCGAGCACATCATCTCCCCTCAGGGTGACCTCGTGCGATGCAACTAAAGATTCTTCGACTCCCTATCACCGCGTTCCGGGTCACAACACCAAAAACTGGGGGCTCTCGGTGGATTATTCCGCGCGGAGGGCGCGCATCGGGTCGGTGGATGCTGCGCGCCGGGCCGGTACGATCGCCGCGATGCTGGCGGCAAACAAAAGCAGCAATACGCTGCCGCCCACCGCAAGCGGGTCCATGACGGGCGTTTCATACAGCAGACTGCCTACCCAGCGCAGCGCAATCAACGCCATCGTGAGGCCCACAACGGTGCCGAGAAGAACGGGCTGCGCAGCCTGGCGCAGTACAAGCCCGATGAGGGCGCTTTTGCCGGAGCCCAATGCGATGCGGATGCCGAACTCCCGCCGGCGCAGCGAGACCGAGTACGCAAGAACTCCGTACACGCCGAGCAAAGCAAGGAACAACGCAGCCGCGCCGAACCCACTCAGGACTATCGCCTGAAAGCGGTCGGTGGCTACCGAATCGCTGACCTGGTCGTCCATCGACTTGAGTGTGGGGATAGCGACCTGCGGATCGATCTGCCAAATCGTGCGCCGCATCTCAGGAATCAGCGCATCGCTGGGTTGCGTGCTGCGGACCAAAAACGACAGCGTCCAGGGCGCGAAAGCCCAGTACGGAGCGTAAACCATCGCAGCCGTGTCCTTAAGCCCGTTGATGCGGGTGTCCGCCACGACGCCGATGACAGTTGTTGGGTGGCTGTCGTCCGGGACAAGGGAATCGATCTTCTTTCCGACCGGATTTTCTCCGGGGAATGCCTCGTGTGCAGTCCGCTCCGAGATGAGCGCGACGTAGGGATTTGCGCGGTCGGCGGCAGTGAGATTGCGTCCGGAAACCAGCGGAATCTGCATCGTCGACAGGTAGTCGGGATTGATCCAGCGCACATTGATCCGCGGCTCCTGCCCAGCCGGTACAGGATGATCTGGCCGGGAGATATTATCCACCCACGTTTCGCCGGTCAGTGGTGCAACACTGGTGAGCGCCACCGACTGCACGCCGGGCAATTGACTGAGAGCGGCGAGGGTGCGGTCGGTAAAGCTCACCTTTGCGTTCTTAAAGGTGTTCGAGAAATCGCCGTATTGCGGTGCGAACAGATCGACCTGTGCAAGTGTGACGTGGCTGGAATCGAAGCCGCGATTTTGACGCATCAGATTCGAGAAGCTGCGCAGCGCCAGCGAAGTCACGATCAGCAGGACCACGGTGCAAGCCATCTGCGCGGCCACCATCAGGCTGCGCGTGCGATGGCTCTCTTGCGTATTGGCTGCACGCGCGGAGTTTGCCTGCAGTGCGGCTTGCGGTGCGACGCGCAGGGAGCGCAGGGCCGGCAACATGCCGAACGCAATTGCCGCTGCGATCGACAATCCAGCGCTAAAGAGAAGAACCGGCAGGCTCACCCTGACCTCATCGAGGCGCGGAATGTTGGCTGGCGCCCAAGCGAGCAGGAGGCGCACGCCGCCAAAAGCCATGGTTATTCCGGCTGCCCCTCCGGCTAGCGCCAGGACCAGGCTCTCGGTGAGACGCGACCTCACCAGTTGGCTGCGGCTCGCGCCCAGTGCGGCGCGCACGGCAGTCTCGCCTTCCGCGTTGACGGCTCGTGCAAGTTGCAGATTGGCCAGGTTGACACAAGCGATGAGCAGCACCGCGCCAACTGCGGCAAACAGCAGCCACAGCGCGCCGCTGATGCCGGAGGCGACGTCCTTCACCAGCGGCGTGACCGCGGCGCCCAGTTGAATGGGCAGATGCGCGGAAAGCGTGTACGCCTTCTGCAGGGAGTCCAGTTCGGCGTTGGCCTGGGATAACGTGATGCCGGGCTTGAGCCGCGCGATCACCTTGTAATTGAAATTGCCGCTATCTGCACTCAGATCGCGGTCGCTCGGCGCGAACGGCTGAAAGAAGAGAGCATCGCGCGCGGCCTCTTGAAATGCGATTTTCGGCGCCAAGGCGATCTCGGGAAACCGCAGACCCTGTGGCAACACACCGATCACGGTGGTGGGCTGGCCGCCGATCCGCAGCGTTTGTCCCACTACCCGTGTGTCCCCCGCGAACAAAGCCTGCCAGCCTTCGTAGCTCAACACCACCACGTTGTCGGCGCCTTTCTGGGCATCGCCGTTGTCGAAGCCGCGCCCGACAATGGGCTGCACTCCAAGCAGCCGAAAAAGATTCGGGGAAGCTACCACTGCGCCCACAATGCGCGGATGATCGCCGCTTGGAGAGACGCTCATTCCGCCTTGATGAAAGATCGCCGCGTCCTCGATGGTTTTAGCATCGTGTTTCAGGCGCAGAAAATGGCGGTAGTTGTCGGGAATTAACCATCGCTCGCTGTGCGCCTCGTCCTGGACCTCACGCAATACCACGAGGCGATTCGGGTCGCGAAAGGCGAACGGCTTGAGCAGGACCGCGTTGACCACGCTGAAGACCGAGGTGACTGCGCCGATGGCGAGCGCGAGGGTGAGGATGGCGGTGATCGAGAAGCCGGGGGATTTACGGAGTTGGCGCGAGGCGTAAAGAAAATCGCGGGCGAATTGCGCAAAGAAAGGCATACCGCGCTGGGTGCGGTAGGCTTCGCGGGTTTGGGTGACGCCGCCGAAGGCGCGCAGGGCCGCAGTGCGAGCTGTTTCAGGAGACATGCCACTCTTGAGATTTTCGGCAATCGCGAGATCGATGTGGGCGCGGAGTTCGTCGTCGAGATCGGCGTCGAGGGTGCTGTGCCGGAAGAGCGAAGTCAAGCGAGCCAGAAGAGTGCGGAGCAGGTCCATTGAAGACTCCTATTCGGTGCGCAGCGCGCGCATGGGATCGACGGAAGCGGCGCGGCGGGCGGGAATGAGACACGCGGCGAGCGCGACAACGGTGAGAAGTGCGCCGACGCCGGCGAGAGTCGCGGGATCCGTGGGGCTGATGTTGAAAAGCAAGTTGCCCATCAGGTGCGTGAGAGCGATGGCGCTGGCGAGCCCGATAGCTACGCCCAGCAGACAAAGGCGAGCACCACGTCCAACGACAAGAAGGAGGACGTCGCGTCTTGCTGCGCCGAGCGCCATGCGAATACCGACCTCGAGGGTACGCTGTGACACGATGTACGCCATGACACCGTAGATTCCGACGCAAGCGAGCACAAGCGCCAACGCAGCAAACCCACTGAGCAGGATCATCGCGAAGCGGCGCGATGCCATGGAATCGGAGAGGATGCTTTCCATCGTCTGATCGCCGAAGATGACCTGCTCGTTGCTCATTTGCTTGTTGACGCGGCGAATGGCTTCAAACGTCGCGGCCTCGCTGCCCTCATACCGCACAAGCATGCTCGATCCGGCGCGCAGCATCGCAAGAAACTCGTCGGACACCTGCATGCAAGGCAGGTAATACTGCGCGCGTAGAGCTTGTGTGTCGTCAGCATCGAGGCTCCATTGCTTGACATGCGCGACGACACCGACGATCTGCGCAATTTTTCCGGAGTTGTAGGTAAGGTGAATGCGTTTGCCGATGGGATTCTGGTTGGGGAAGAACTTGTGGGCGAACACTTCGTCGATTACAACGACAAGCGGAGCGTGTTCATCGTCCTGCAGGGTGAGAAAGCGGCCGCGCAGCAGCGGGATCTGCATCACGCGCAGATAGTCGGGATCGACGATGTAATCGAGAACCCAATCCATGTCGCGATCGTTTTTTGGCTTAGGCTGGCCCTCGATCCAAAACAACTGGTCGTCTTCGCTGCTGATCGGCATCGCGCCCCACGTTTGCGAGACCGCGCTGACGCCGGGAATAGAGGAGAATCGCTCGTTGATGTCGCGATAAGTGGCGCGTGTCGCGTCCGGTGTTGCCATCGACATGGAAGGCGGCAACGACAAGCCAAAGGTGAGCACGTTGTGCGGATTGAATCCGGGATCGACGTTCCAGAGGCTGACCAGGCTGCG
>Ga0302326_10002963_pt1 | contig 40561 bp, 33 predicted proteins | sample Palsa_T0_3_FD_202264 | JGI IMG/M metagenome (GOLD analysis project Ga0302326, IMG submission 202264) | Peat permafrost microbial communities from Stordalen Mire near Abisko, Sweden - Palsa_T0_3 | ecosystem: Environmental > Terrestrial > Soil > Palsa > Peat permafrost | place: Sweden: Abisko... | reverse complement strand
AGCGCCCTTTGCTCAGTCCCTGAGTGCTCAGGCCTCGGTGGCCAGCGGACTCGTCGCCACCTCGGTGCCGTCGGCCAGCGCAGCGATCTCGAAGTCGCCGAACACCGCCGGCGCGACGCCAACCAGCAACCGCAGGCATGCAATGGCCAGACGCCGAATCTCGATATCGGCGTGTTCGCTGGCCCGCATCGCGATGAAGTGCCGCCACGCGCGGTAGTTGCCGGTGACCACGATGCGGGTCTCGGTGGCATTGGGCAGCACGGCCCGCGCGGCCTGACGGGCCTGTTTGCGGCGGAGCACACTGGCCTTCCCGTTGGGTTGACCCGTCGCGAATTTGGCTTCGAGTTTGTCCAGCAACTTGCTGTAGATGGCGCGGCTCGCGTCGGCGGCCTCGTAGAGGATGCGTCGCAATTCCTCGTCGTCTTCGATGCCTGGCGGCACGACGATCTGTGACTCGTTTTCTGGCACGTAGCGCTGCGACAGCTGCGAGTAGGAGAAGTGGCGGTGGCGGATCAACTCATGGGTGCAGGATCGCGAGATGCCGCTGATGTAGAACGAGACACTCGCGTGCTCGAGCACCGAGAAATGGCCGACGTCGATGATGTGCCGCAGATAGCCGGCATTGGTCGCGGTCTTGGGGTTGGGCTTGGACCAGCTTTGGTAGCAGGCCCGGCCGGCGAATTCGACCAGCGCCTCGCCGCCGTCGGCGTCGGTGTCCCACTCCACGTCGGGCGGCGTGATGAAATCGGTCTTGGCGATCAGTTGCACGTGCAACGGCGCGATCTCGGCCACGGCGATCACCCTAGCGGGCGGCCGCAGCATGCCGGTCACAGCAACAGATGGTGGCGTGCCGTATGGCCTTCCATTATTTGCCCGAATCCTTCACCGGTTTGACGAGCTCCAATTCCTCGCGCCTGTTGCCCGGTGCAGCTTCCCCCTGGTGTCCCCGATGCGACGCCGCCGTCGTCCCGGAAACCTTGGCCGCGGAGTAAAGCGATTGCTCCACCGCGGGTGCAAACGCGCCCGTGCTGACCGACCGCACCACCTCATACGCCGAATTCGGTTGATACTCGCCGAGCGGTGCCGAGGTGAAGGTCGAGCGGCTCGGGTGGTAGAGCGAGCCGATTTCCGGAGATGGTTCGTAGTCGGGGTGTTTCAGGTTGCGGGGAAACGAGAACTGGCTGGCATTGCCGAACTTTGGCGGCAGGTTCTCTAACGTCTGGGGCGTCGATCCCCAGATGGTTGTGCGAGGCTGCCCGGCGGGAGGCGTCGGCGGAGTTGGCGGATCCGGGGGCGGCGGATCCGGCGGTGGCGGCGGATCCGGCGGTGGCGGAGTAGTCACGGTCGGCGGCGGGGTGGTCACGACCGGCTGGGTCGTGGCAGGCAAGGACTGTCCCGGGGCTGCAGCGCCCATCGTTTGCTCCAGGTAGTGCCGCCACGCCTGCAGATAGGCGAGCAGTTGCTGGGTGTAGTCGGTCGGCGGACCCGCCATCGGCAAATTCGCGACGGGCGGCATCGGCGGCGGCCCGACCGGCGCGGCCGGCGGCGTGACGGGCGTCCCCCACGACGCTGGCTGCGACGGCTGCGCAGGCGTCATGACGCCTGCGGTCTGCTCCAGGTACTGGCGCCAGGCTTGGAGGTAGGCAAGCATCTGATGTCCGTAGTCGGCTGGGGACGACGTCATGAGTTGACCTCCGGGGATTGCGGGGAGAGGAAATGCGGGGCGGCCGATCGGGTTGGCAACCGACAGGTCCAAGGGATGCGGCAGCGAAGCCAGGCAGTACTGCGAGTCGAGATCGCGCAGATGACGGGTCTCGAGCGGCTCCCGATTCTCGATGTCAAAGACGTAGCAGTAATCGCCTGCTGGTGTCGGCAAACGAACCGGACTTGAGAAGCCCTGGTCGATGAAGCCGAAGGGAAACCTCCAGTTGAGGGTCGTGTGCTCCCGACGATCGACCCCGCCGGACTCGACCCACACGTAGTGGTCAAGGATGGCGTTCACGGCGTGCCGGGCCGACTCGCACGCCGCCTCCATCGACGTCATCCGGGTGAACGTCTTGTTCCAAGTGCCCGCGAACGCCACCGAGTTGTGATGCACCTGGTAGCCGCCGTGGCGCGCTTGCCAGACATTGCACTGCTCGAGATTGTCGAGCCACTGGGCCTCGGTCGGTCTCGTGGTCCACGATGAGCCGTGCGGGTTCCAGGGGTCGGCACCAGGTCGATTCGGCCAGTCTCCGACAATGGGAACCAGATATGGTGCTTCGTTCCGCGCCGCGCGACCCTTGTTGGGCCAACCGGTCATCCTCAGGTTGCGGTCCAGCGCATACCAAGCTGGCCACGGGAGGAGCGTCTCTGGGACGTTGTCGACGTCGCTGGTGACGGCGTGGACGATTTGCCGCCACACTTCTTCGGCGAGTTCGTCAGCAGTGCAGTCGCGCGCGGCCTTACCGCGCCCGAATTCGTCGACCAGGTGACGCGACGGGGTGTTGAAATCGCCGATGTCGACCGAGAGCACCGAGACGTGGCCGTCGCGGGCCAGGGTCCGTTGCCTCTCCCACATCCCACTCTGGTTTATCGACGACAGGCCCCACTCCGTGCCCGAGTAGTACATATGCCCTCGTAGCAACTGGAACTCGGTATCGAAGAAGTATTGAATGCCCGCCAGCGTCTGGAACCGGTCCCAGGGCACCCGACCCATCTGGTCCAACGCGTAGGGATCACGCCGGGCCGATGCGCGGGCCGGCGTGGGCTGCAGCGGGCCGCCGGGCGGTGGAACCGAGGTGGTGAACCCGTCGAGCCCGGCCACGGTGCCGCCGGTGCCGGCCGCGCGCAGGGGTTCGGTGATCCGTTCGGCCGCGGGCGCATCGACGGCCACCACGACGTAATCGGGAGCCAGGCGCATTCCGTTGGTGAGCTGGACCTGCACCCGCGGCCGACGGTGGGGTGGGTTTCCGCGGTCGGTGCGCGGGGCCACAAGGCGATCCACCCCGCTGCGGACGAAGCGGACTCCGAGTTCGATCAGGTGCCGGTACCAGTGGTCGAACCACGCTTCGGTGGTAGGACCATTGAGCACTCCGTCAGCTTTGTCGTCGTCGCGGTCCATCTGCAGCTGCAACTGCAGATAGGTGGTCAGGTTGGTACGGGCATCGCCCCAGCGCGAGTCGAACGCGGCCAGGACGCGTGGCATTTCCAGCAGAAGCGCCTCGAAATCTGGTGTGTAATAAAACCGGCGGGCCACCGTGGCGTCGCGGCCGATGAAGAAGTCATATGCGGACAGGTTCTGCAGTTCCTTGGCGCGACGCAAGGGACTGGTGACCAGATATTGGGCCAGCCTGCCGACGAAGGTCTGCACATCACCAGCGGTGAAGCCCAATTCCCTGAGCTGGCCTGCGGCGGTGAGCAACTCGGCGAGGGAGCGTGGCTTCTCGCGAGGAAAAACCAGGGAGGGCTTGCCTTCCACTGTGGTGCCTTGAGTGATCACTCGCTTGACGTTGTCCATGACGGTGCGCGATGTCATTTGCCAGCAGAACTGGCCGTCGGCCTGCCCTGTCCGTTGATACACCGGGATCCGTTGGAACAGGTCCCAGATGTGCAGGTAATACGCTGGAAAGAAACGGAAGCCGTGTTCGCCCGCTACCGGCCGCTTCGGAATACATGGCTTGCCTCGCCGGCCCGGGAAGGGGCTCAGCTCGGCGGTGTCACCCCTGCCCGAACCTACCTTCGAGTATTGGGACGCGGCGAGTCCACCGAGCTTGATCGGCGGATAGCTGCCCGGCGGCATGTCGGTATCCAGCACGGTGCGTTCATCCGGGCGAGGTTCGTACACCGTGACCTCGAAGCCGCGCTCTGCCAGTTCCTGAGCTGCGGTGAGGCCGGCGATGCCGGCACCCAGCACGGCCACCGTGGGACGCCGATCGCACGAGGCAGGCGTCGTAATGCGCTCGCTCATAGCGGCCCCGTCCGCAGTGCTGCGAGCAACTTCGGCTGCGATGGTGCCCGAACCGCCGCGTGGACGTACGCGAGCAGAGTGTCGTGGGCTCGCAGGATGTCGTCCAGCGAGCCGTGCACCCTCACGGCGCCCGCCTGCACCGCCTCATCGATGCCGACCTTGGCGTCGAGCAGGTCGACGATGGCGGCACGGGAGGTAATGATGTGGGCACCGGCCGCACCTGTGGGACCGTCCGACACTTCCAACCCGCGACCACCTCGCAGCGAGAACACCTCGCCGTCTACATCGACCTCGACCGTCAGTGGGCCTAGGGTCCCCAGCACTAGGCGGTAGCTGTCCGGCACCTCGTCCTCGAGGTGCCCGACTGATTGCCGCAGCAGCGACGAAACATGCTCAGCCATAGAGCAACTCGAACACGCTGGGTCCGACGAAATCGATTTCTTCGCCATCGATCGACCCCGTTACCCGAGCGCTGGCGTTGGTTTCACAGAGCACGACTGATCGGTCCAGGCAGATCTCACTGGGCTGCGCGAGGCGCGCGTAAGACTGCGGCCTGAATTCAGCGTGTACCGTGTCGCCCGCTCGCTGCGCCGTCACCTCCATCCTCTCGGGTATGTCCGACACGTCGCCGTTGAGGACCAGCCGCATCGGGGGCGGCAAGGTACAGTCGGCAGCGCGGCCGAGCAGGCCATGGGACTTCACCTCCACCGCGGCGTGCCGGAAGATCGCGGCCGGCTCATCGTGGCGCCACACATAGAGCGCCTGCGACAGGCTGCACAACCGTCGCCGGTCGGTCATCCGCAGGAACACCAGCGACCACGGGGCCTCGGGATCTGGAGGAAGTATGGTGCCCCAGCTCCAGCCAAAGTCCCCGCCCCACCGAAAGCGGCCCCAGTTGTGATCGTGGTACGCCACGTCACCGTCGAAACTGATCTCTTCGCCTCCGACGCGCAGCCACCCGTCGGCACGCATTCTCGGCACAAATAGCCAGCACATCCGACCGTCCCCTACCGGCTGATTGTTGACGACGAAGGGCTGACTCACCGATGTGAAGCCGAACTCTCCGCGAATGTCGTGCCCGGGCAGGTCGATCATCACCCGGTAGCCGTCAGGTCGCACGATCATCTGGTTATCGCCGATTACCAGGGTGGCGAGGTCGGCGGACACGTCCAACTCGGAGTCGTCGAAACGCTCAACGGCGCCGGTCCACCGTTGGTCGTGCGCGATCACGATGACGCGGGGCATCAGCCGGGGGTGACCGGCACTGGAGGTTTCGCTGGTGAGGCTGAAGTTGATCAAGATCCGGCTGCCCGGGCGGTGGACCACGAAGTGATACCACTCCTTGAATCCTTCCGGCCTGGCGGAGGCGAGCACCGGGGTACGGATGAAGTCGCTCCGAGCGAGCATCGCGCTCATCGCAGCCATCGGGTATTCGTCGCGGGGGAAGCCGGCGCATCGGTTGTTCCGGACGGCTGAGCCGGCTCGGACTCGGCGAGGCGATTGATCGCGTCCCCCATGCTCGCGACTCCGAGCAGCAGGTGAGTGAAGTCGTCGGCTTCGCGCCGCGGGTCGGCCCGAGGCTGCCCGTCGCAAGCTAGCGCATGCACCGCCCGGGCCAGGTGAGCCAGGCCCACCAAGTAGCCGACGAAGTTGCTCTGCTCCCCCAGTGCCGGGCGCGGATCGGTGAGCATCAGGCGAACCCTTCGGGACGGAAATGGCCCAGCACCGAATTGTCGAGGCCGTGCCCGATGATCGCGTCAGCCAGCAGCTCTGCCCATGCGTCCGGGGCCGCGTTTGACGATGCGGGCCCGTCGAGGACGTTGAGGCTCAACGTTTCCCAGACCCGCCGGAGGTTCTCAACTGCCTCGGAAGCGACCAGCGCGTCGCGTAGCTCGGCTCCGGCGGGGGTGTCTGCGTAACGCTGACCTTCGGCGACGAGCAGGTCGTGTAAGCCCCGCGCTGCGACCGGGTTGCCGAGCACTGCGCGGCGGGCACCCAGAAGTAGCTCGAACACGGTCCGCTCGGCGCCGTCTGCGTGAGTCGGCGGGGCTGGCAGTAGCTGTGGGGCGCTGCGCTCGACGAGGTCGAGGGTCAGTTCCCTGATCCGCTCCAGCTCGGCGAGCATTCCGACCATCTCCACGGGGTTCATCGCGTGCGCCGATGCACGTAATCGACGAGGTCGCACAGCACATCCCGATGTCGGCTCGTCGGAAACCAGTCGAGACCGGCCAGCAAGAGCGCGGCCTTACGGGCATGCCAGCGGGCGACCTCCCGAGCGTGCTCCATCGAGCCGACGCTGAGCATCAGGCCATACAGCCAGCGGATGTCATCGAGGGTCTTCGACTCCGAAGGATGGAATTCCTGCAGCCGGGCCGCGATCTCGGACTTCCCTGTCCGGGACAGCTCGCCCCGGCTGACGAGGTGATCAAGCAGCACGGTAAGCCCCAGTTCGCCGTCGGCGCTCGGCCGGCGCATGGCCAGAAGCTGCACGGCTCGGTCCCGGTCTCCCGGCTCGGCGAATCGCAGGGTGTGCAGCAGCATCAATGTGCGCTTACCCTCCCAGAGGTCGCCGCCGATCTCTTTGCCGTACTCCTCCGGGTCTGCCCGCAGGTTCAGCAGATCGTCGGTGATCTGAAACGCCGCGCCCAGGTGCCGGCCAAGAGACTCCAGCGGCGCCAGATAATCCGCTCCGGCACCGGCCGCGATCGCACCGACCTGCAACGGGGTGATGAAGGAATACCAGCTGGTCTTCAGCTCTACCATCGATAAATAATCCGCGTCGTCGAGTTGCCAGGTGTTGGACCGCACCCACTCCAGCTCAACGGCTTGACCGTCCACGGTCTGCCGGGTCATGTGCGCGACGGCGCGCAGGATGCGCAGAGCCGGCCCGAGCCCTACGCGCTCGACGTTGTCGAGCAAAGGTTGCAGCGACATCGACAGCATGGCGTCACCCACGTTGACCGCGATCGGAATGCCATGATCGACGTGCAGCGTCGGTTTCCCGCGGCGCCTCCAAGACTCGTCCTCGATGTCGTCGTGGATGAGAAAGGCGTTGTGGTAGAGCTCCAGCGTCGCGGCGGTCGGCAGGATCGCCTCTAGATGGCCGCCAAGCCCGAGGCACGTCGCGATGCTCAGGGCCGGTCGCAGCGCCTTACCGCCGCGACGGGGGTAGTCGAGGATCAGCTCGTAGAGAGTGTTCGATCCGCGCTGGCCGGCAGCGAAGAGCCGATCGACCTCGCCGTCGCACACACCCTTGCACTCCGCGAGGTAGTCCTCGAGCGCACCCGGGGCCGGCGCGGCGAAAGACACTTCACGACTGATCGACACCGACGACGCCGTACTTGTCTGCGACCCTCGTCGCGAAGCGGATGCGTACGGCTAATTCGATATAGCCCTTGTCCGTCTCCCCGACGACCTCCAAGCTCGGGGGGACGCTGACAGCGAGGTCCACCGGCTCCTCGCCCGGAGACATTGATGCGGCGCCCCCGTGCGCGACGCGCTGGCGCCGACCAAGTAGGAGCATTCTTCCCTTGTTCTGGCCGTCGAATTCGTCGAAGCGATACAGGGAGTTGATGTTGGCCGCGTCGAGCACGGGCTGGTAGACGGGTAGTCCGTCCTGCAGCGCGTTGAGCGCCTTCAGCCCTGTTGTATCGGTGAGCAGGCAGGAAGGTGATCGGTAACCAGATTTCTCGAGATCCGCGCGGGCATCGATCAAAGCGGGCAGGAGCGTCGGGATGTCCCACGCTGTCGTGATATTGCCCTGAGCGTCGCCAAGGAGCTTCTCGATGACCGTGCAATCCACTTTGCCGGCTAGCTGCACGGTCCGCGCAATCACAGCGGCGAGAATCGCGTCAGGGGTAGGCGCAATCGCTTGCGCGACAGTCAATGCGAACCGAACTGATACGGGATCAAGCTTCAGCGAGTCCCCCGGTGCAATCGGAGGCGCCAGCACGTCGTCCGTGGGCTCCGGTGGCGCGTACGCATTGTCACTGCGGACCCTGAACTGGCCTGGATCGCCAGTGTCCCAGTGTGGGATGGCCTGCCAGGCGATACTGGTCTGTTCAAACGTTTCTTGAACTGCCTTGTTAGCAACGGCTATCCGCTCCGCGTTTAGATACATACCTGCACCACCTTCGGTCTCGGAAATTTATGGCTAAGAAGTGCTAACGCGGCGGGAAATCAGCGATGGTCCGCTACTTCTGAAGAAGTTCAACCTCATGACCAGGGGATATCTCACCTCTGTCCATAGCGTCGCAATGGGCGATGTGCAGGGGTGCGATCGGGTCGTCGGGCAGCAACTGGCGGCATCGTTCAAAAGCGGCACGCGCCTCACCAGCGTCGCCCGCGTCGAATAGTCGGAAGGCCTCATCGAACGCCGGCTGCGCCGACCGCTTCGCGGTCCGCAGCGACGTCGGGTCCTCGTTGTAGACCTCATATATGGTCACCGGTCGGCGGCGGTTGACCACCATGACGCGCTCCATCCGGCGGAGGTCGAATTGGTCAGGCTTTGAAAGACGAGAGTAGGTGGCGTCGGAGATGAGCAGCTCTGACCCGTAGCGTTTGTTGGCGCTCTCGATGCGCGCCGCCAGGTTGACGGCATCACCGATAATCGTGAGGACCATGCGGTTTACCCCACCTACCAACCCGACTCCGACGGCGCCGGTGTTGATACCGATGCCCACGCGTAGTTCCTCTGAGCCCAGCGCCAACCGCTCTTTGTTGTGCTTGCTTAAGGACCGCATCATGGCGAGCCCGGCCCGGATGGCGTTGTCAGGCTCCGACTCGAAGACAGCGACGATCTCGTCTCCGCGCACATCTTGGATCATGCCGTCGCAGCTGATGATCGGCAGTTCGACGGCTCGCAGGAAACCCGCCGCCAAGCTGCTTGCCTCGAGCACGTCCATGTCCTCGATCAGGGTGGTGAACCCCCGGATATCGGAGATCAGCACCGTCATCTGACGCCCGACCTTGTAGCCGCTGCGGACACGACGCAGATCGTCGATATCGAGGATCCGCAGTAGTTCGTTGGGCACAAATCTCGACTGCACGTCCATGAGGGACTGCCGGTGCTCGTCGGCGGCCCGTAACCGGGCCTCGAGCTCGAAGTTCCACAACGGTGCGGCGGCCTGCGCGCACAGGAAGCCGACCGCTTCCTCGTCTCTGGAGGTGAAGCATCTGCCCGGCTCGTGATGCTGGGCGTAGATCACGCCAATCGTCTTGTCTTGCACCCTAATCGGGACGGCGAGGGTGGCCGGAATCGCCCGCTGGTCCTCGTTCGGCCCAGGTGGGCTACTGTCCGTGCGGACCGGATCGGCCGCGACCACGAGTGGACGACCGCTGTTCGCCACGCGCATGACGATGGAACGGTCATGGCTCGCCTCGCAGGGGCCTTCGACGGCCGTGCTGGCACCGTGCTCCCAGACGGCCCGGACCGTAAGCTGCTCGCCTTCGCCGGTGAGGAGCTGAACGCGGGTCGCGCCGGTCGTCTCCGCAACCGCACCGAGCAGGATCTTGGCCAGCCCGCCCAGGGTCCGGGCGGTCGGCAGCGAGCGCACCAACTGATGCACGCCGGCTGCGTCGATCCTCGCCGAGCCGGCCCCGACGAGGTCACGGCTGACTAGCCACGGATGCGCCCGTGCGAGCCGCTGCGCGCGAACGGTGATACCCAGATTCAACCAACGATGGTATGCCGACCGCAGCATCTGCTCGGAAAGCTCCGACCGACCGGTCTCTGCGTAAAGCGAGGCGGCCTCCTCATGGGCGAGTGCGCTCATCATGGGGAGCTGATGCTCCTCCGCTAGGTCGACGGCCCGCTCTATCCAGCGCTCCGCCGTGTCACGGTGACCGCGCGCCCGGGCCCACGCACCCTCGAGTAGCGCACAGGGTGCCGCGTAGTTAGCCGGTGCGCCCGCCGCCCACTTGCGGTGCAGCGCTAGCGCTTGGCGCACGGCCTGCCGGGTCGAGGGTTCACCCGGTGCGACCTGAATCCTGCTGAAGGCGCTTTCCAGGTGCACGAGTTGCATAGTTACGGTGCCGGCAACACCGCCGACGTGCTGCACGGCCTCATCCGAGACACGGACCGCCCCGGCGTAGTCGCCGCACCAGAAGTGCAGACCCTGTTTAATGCTCGCCGCTACGCTCAGGGCCACCTTGTCACCTTCGCGGCGCGCCGCCGGCAGCACCTCCCGCTCGTCGTAACCGCTTTCACCGGCGACGAGGAAGGGATCCTCACTGCGGCCCATCAAATTGAGGCAAATCTGCTGCATACCTTGGCAAAGCGCGCTGGGGACCGGTTGTGACCGAATCCCGGGTATGAGGGACTGGGCCAGCGCATCGATCTCCGCCATCGGGCGACCGACCCAGAACGATTGAGAGAGCAGGACCGCCGCGAGAAAACCGGCGTACTCCTGATCACCCCGGTCGAGAGCTTCCTCGATGGCGTCGCGCACCCGGCCCAAACCTTCGTGGACTGGATGTCGCCAGTGGTGAATGAAGTTCAGGTAGTAAAAGAGCGTCTCCGGACTGGCGTCCAAGAACTCCGGCCGTTCGGCAAGCAGCAGCCCAACCTCGCCGAGGCGCTGGCTACCGGAACGGTCCCCCACCATCACCAGCAGCAGTCCGCAACTCGCGAAAACCGTTGGTGAGCTCGGGGTATGGCCGCTGGTCAACGTGAGCTCGAACTGCTTGCGCACGATCAGGGGAAAGAGGTTGGGCCGCAGGATGTAGGACATGCTGCGCAGCTCATCGAGAATCCGCTGGATCTCGATAACACGCCGGTCCTGGCAGTCCGGCAGCTGTAGCAGCCGTTCGTTGGCCCACCGGTGCGTTGTCAGCCTCATCTTGACCACCGCGTTGACCGTCCGAGCCTTACCCGCATCACCTGGCAGCGATTCGCCGAGTTCATCAAGCGCCCGCAGCCCGATCTCCAGCGCCTCTTGGAGACGGTTCTGCGCTACCCGGCCCTTGAGCCTCAGGAAGGCGAGTCGGGCGCGGTCGGCCGGCTCGTGCAACACCTCTTGGGCCTCATCGAGCAGCCCATGCAGCGCCTCCCCGTTGCCCACCAGCAGGGCGGCCTCCGCGGCGTCAAGATGCAACTCCCTGGTCAACTCGAAGTGAGCATCCCAGCGCGACTCGCCGAGCAGGCCAAGGCCGTCTCGGCAATGCTCGAGAGCCAGTGGGAACGATGCCTGCGAACGGGCCTTCTTTGCCGCGCGGCGCAGTACGTCGACGAACTGGATGCGCTCGTCGTCGACCAGTTGGTAACCACCTATGCCGACGTGGCGGGCGGCCTCGAACAGCCGGTCGTCGCCCTGGTCGACCAAGCGACGACCGATCCGGAGGTGCGTCTCGCGCCAGGCGTGATCAGGCATTCCTAGCCGTGCCGCCTCGGTGACCCGGTCGTGGCTGAAACGGTACCGGGCCTCGCGGCTGATCGCGTTGGCGATCCGCTGGCCGCGGCTGTCGAAGGCCTCGAGCACGCGAAGCTCAAGACCCGACCAAAGCGCCTGGGCCACCACGTCGACCGGCTGCGCGGCCGCCGTGGTTGCGTCGGCGAGGTCGAACTCGCCACCGATGCACGCCAGCGAACTCAACACCGTTCGATCCAGCGTGCGCAGCTGGTCGAGGTACTGGCCGATGAATTCAGCTGCCGTGGCGGTGATCTCGATCGACGTTAGGACACGGAGGTCCCACGTCGGGCGCCCCCCGGCGCCGATAGGGATTAGCGCGCCTTCCCGTTGCGCCTGGTACAACAGCTGACGGACCTGCAACGGATTGCCCCGGGTTCGGTGATGAAACTCAGCGGCGACATCGCCTAACTCGACCCCGCGGCCGCACACGGCCGCGAGCAACTCCTCGAGATCGTTGCGGGACAACGGGGCAAGGTCGATGCGCCGGAGGCCGACCGACGTGAGGCCCGCTGCAGTCGGATCGAACTCGCCCGCGCGATGCGCTCCGAGGACAAGCACATCGTGGACCGACACCGTCAACAGCTCGGATAGCAGCATTAATGAATCCCGGTCAGCCCACTGCAAGTCATCGATTGCCAGGACCACCGGTCGATAGGACGCCGTAGTGGACACCAGGCGGATGGCGGCTCGCTGCAGTCGGCGGCGAGCATCCGCCGCATCGAGGTCAGCCACCTGCTCAGCCGAGCCCAGCACTCCCCCCAACTCGGGCACCAGCGCCTCGAGGATGCCGGTCAGCGCCGACATCTCGCTGACGAGGTCGGCGCGCCAACGGTCACGCTCGGCGGTGCCGGTAGCCTCCATGGTGCGGACCATCGAGCCGAGTGCGTCTCCCAGCGCCGAGTACGGTGCCGCCGCGCCGTCCTGGTACCTCCCGTAGGCAAATACGCAGTTTCGATCGGCGATTTCTGACCCGAATGCCTGCATCAGCGTCGACTTGCCTACCCCCGAACTCCCACTGATCAGAGTGCATCCTCCGCCGACCCGTCCAGCCTCTTCCACCGCAGCTCGAAGTTCGGCGAGCTCCTGTTGTCGGCCGACCACACGACCGTCGAGGTCAATTAGTGGGGTGGACACGGCCTGAAGCCATCGTCACGTGCGCCGTCCGACGGACGACGTGGCAATGAAATCGCAAGTCAAGGCGCAAGCTTTGTCCTCCTCTTCGGATCAAATCTCCGACTTATCGTAAAGTTTGTCCGGGCCGAATGCTCGCGATGAACACAAATCCTAGAGCGCATCAGGAGGTCAGCACAGCAACGAGCCCAACTCTTAAACAACGTAACCGAGCACGGCTTCGCACCGCATCTGCTCAGCGCAGTTGAGGGTGAAACGATGGCAGGAGTCCTTCGCGACCCGACATGTCAGCGAAATCTCGCCGTACCGTTTATCCGGCGGAAGCCGGCGTGTCCGGCTCGCCATTCAGCGGCTCGCCACGGCGCAGCGAACCGACCCAGCCGTCGCGCCGCTCGCCGCGCTGTTCGAGCAGACCGCGCACCGTCCCTTCCGTCCAGAATCCGCACCGTCCGGCAACTCGTCACGATGTCGAATTGCCCACCTGCGCAAGCTAATACACCACGTCGACGCCCGGCAGCTCGAATCCCCAGGCCAATACCAGCCGCAACGCGCAGGTCATCACGCCTCGACGGCGGCGCGCAGCGCGCCCGCCAAATCCCCGCGTTCACCGACCGTCACACCGGACAATCCCAGCCAACCGGCCATCGACTCCAGCTCACCGGCCAATGCCGCCGCCACTCGCGACGGTGATCGACCCGGTTCGACGAACGCGCCCACGGCCTGCAAGGCGTCCGCGGATCGATCGGCTTTGAGATCGACCCGCCCGACCAACTCGCCGTCCAGCAGAAACGGCCACACGTAGTAGCCGTACTGCCGGTTATTCGCCGGGGTGTAGATCTCTATCCGATAGTGGAAGTCGAACAGCCGCTGCACCCGCGGGCGGAAGAAGATCAGCGGGTCGAACGGACACAACAGCGCCGTGCCGCGGTCAAACCGCGGAATCGTCTGTCTCGCGGGCAGATACGCTGGTGCCGACCAGCCGTCGACATTGGTCAGCTCCAGCTCACCATCGGCGACCAGCTTGGCAATCGCCGGCTTGGCCTGCCCGGCCGCCAGCCGGAAGTAGTCGCGGATGTCGGCCTCGGTTCCCACCCCCAGCGCGGTGGCGGCCCGCAGGATGAGTTCGCGGACGGCATCGTCTTCGCCGACTTCGCGGGCCAGCACGTCGGCAGGCAACACCTTCTCCGTCAGGTCGTAGTGTCGTGCGAACCCCACCCGGGTCGCTGTGGTGAGCGTGCCGGCGGCGAACAACGCTTCGGCCACCCATTTGGTGTCGCTGCGGTTCCACCAGGCACCTTTGGCGCGTCGGGGCGTGTGGGCCAAGTGGTTCTCGATCTGCCCGGCCGTCGACGGCCCGAGTTCGGCGACAGCGGCCACGATGTCCTCGGACAGCTGTGGGTTCGCCGCGACGATGTGTTTGCCCCACCGCCCGTGCCGGTATTCGCCCATCCGCCAGCGCATCAGCGGCCAATCATCGACAGCCATCAGCGCGGCCTCGTGCGCCCAGTACTCCACCAGCAGCCGGGGCGAGCGGGCGTAGTGTGCCCACGCCGCACGGTCAAGCACGTCGCGGTCGTAGGGCCCGAGCCGGCTGAACACCGGTGCGTAGTGCGCGCGCACGGCGACCGACACCGAATCGAGCTGCAGCACCTGGATGCGCGAAATCAGCCGTCGCAGGTGCGCGCGGGTGATCGGACCGACAGGCCTGGGCTCGCTAAAGCCCTGCGCCGCAACGGCTATCCGGCGGGCTTGGGCGGCGGTGAGGCTCGAGGTCCGGGTGGACACGCGCTGAGGATACCGGTCATTTCCGACACCCCATGCCGAACGGTTATTCCGACGGATTCTTCAGTTCCTGGTAGGCCGTTTCGAGAGTGGCCGGAACCCCTTCGAGGTCGCGGTACACCCCCACAAGTTGCTCGAGGACGTCGATCCGTCGCTGGCTCGCTTCATCCGCAGCACGCTGGGCCTGCTCACGGTAGTGGTCGGCTTCCAGCTTCGCGTCGGCGAGCAGGTGTTCACGCTCCTCTTCGGCGTCGGCGCGCAGGCCGGCCAGTTCGGCCTCTTGCTCGTCCTTGGTTTTCTGATACTCGGCTTCGAGAGCGTCGCGCCGCGCGGCCAAATCGGCCAGCGCCTCTTCGTGCTTTTGCTCCGCGGCCTTGGCCTCGGCTTCGGCCGCCGCGACCATTGCGTCGGCTTCGGCGCGGGCCTCGGCCTGCATCTCGGATACTTCGTCGACTGCGCGTCGCAGCATCTGCGCCATCCGCTGTTGCACCGCATGGGGCGAGGGTGAGGTCTCGGTCAGGAGGCCGACCTCCCTGCGGAGGTTAGCGGCTTCGTCGCCGACTTCCTTGAGCCGGAACCTGAGGCTTTCGATGTCGTCGAGCAACAACTGCTGTTTGGTGGTCAACATCTCGATGTGGGCATCGACCGCCGTGGGCTGGTAGCCCCTGAATGTACGAGTGAACGCCTTTGCGGATTCGGATTCCACGGGTAATCCCCCTTCTGCAATGCCTGGCGACCAACTGTGACTAGACCGATTGTGTCAGGTCATGCGAAAAGTGCACGTCAGAGCGCCAGTGCAGGTCAGGGCGCGCGATGGTAGCTGTGAAACCGGTAGCGCACACCGGCGTCGCTGGTCTGCCACTCTCCGGGCGTGCCGACCCACGCCTCGTCGAGAACCGGCGCGATCGCGTCGCCGTCGTCGCGGGGTACGTCGATGTCGATCTCGGTGATCTCGCATCGATCGGCAAGCGGCAGAGCCAACGTGTAGATCTGTTCACCGCCGATCACCCAGGTGTCCGCATCGGTCAGCGCGTCGTTAAGACTTCCCACCACCGTCGCGCCCTGTGCCATGAAGTCGGTCTGCCGGGTCACGACGATGTTCTTGCGGCCCGGCAGCGGCCGGACCTTCGCCGGCAGTGAATCCCAGGTCCGACGACCCATCACCACGGTGCGTCCAGCGGTGATCTTCTTGAAGTGGATCAGATCCTCGGGCAGTTTCCACGGGATGCCACCATCGCGGCCGATCACCCCAGAGGTCGACTGCGCCCAGATCAGGCCCAGTCCACTCATACGGCGACAGGAGCTTTGATCGCCGGGTGCGGATCGTAGTTCTTCACCGCGACGTCGTCGTAGGTGTAGTCGAATATCGAGTCCCGTTGCGCCAGAACTAGTTCCGGGTAGGGCCGAGGGTCGCGATCGAGCTGCGTGCGTACCTGCTCGACGTGGTTGTCGTAGATGTGGCAGTCGCCGCCGGTCCAGACGAAGTCACCGACGCCCAAGCCCGCCTGAGCGGCCATCATGTGAGTCAGCAAGGCATAGCTGGCGATGTTGAACGGCACACCGAGAAACAAGTCAGCGCTGCGCTGGTAGAGCTGGCAGCTGAGCTTGCCGTCGGCCACGTAGAACTGGAACAACGCGTGACACGGCGCCAGCGCCATCTGCGGGATCTCGCCGACATTCCAGGCCGACACGATGATGCGCCGCGAGTCCGGGTCGGTCCGAAGCAGGTTCAGCGCCGAACTGATCTGGTCGACGTGCTCACCGGACGGTGTCGGCCACGACCTCCACTGCACCCCGTACACCGGGCCGAGATCGCCTGTGCCGCTTGCCCATTCGTCCCAGATAGTGACCCCGTGGTCGTGCAGCCAACCGACGTTGGAGTCGCCGCGCAAAAACCACAGCAGCTCATAGACCACCGACCTGAGGTGGACTTTCTTGGTGGTGATCAACGGGAAGCCCGCCGCCAGGTCGAACCGCATCTGGTGACCGAACAGGCTGCGGGTACCGGTGCCGGTGCGGTCGGCTTTCGCTGTGCCCTGCTCCAGCACTCGACGCAGTAAGTCCTCGTACGGTGTGGGGATCGGCACGCGACCAGACTAGCGGCGATCGCAAGCGCGGCGAAGCCGGGCGCGGCGGGTCGACGCCAAATAATTAGCGGCGATCGCAAGCGCGGCGAAGCCGGGCGCGGCGGGTCGACGCCAAATAATTACGTCCAGACCCAGGGAGTAGAACGGAGGGCATGCCGAACATCACCGACACCATCACCACTCCCGATGGCACCGCCCCGGTCCGCCTGTTCACCCCCGAAGGACAGGGCCCCTGGCCAGGCGTGGTCATGATTCCTGACGCCGGCGGATTCCGGCAGACCTTCTTCGACATGGCCGCCACGCTGGCCGATTCCGGTTATGCGGTGCTGCTGCCGGACGTCTACTACCGCCAGGGCGACTGGGCGCCGTTCGACATGAAGACCGCGTTCACCGACGACGACGAGCGCAAGCGCCTGATGACGTTCGTCGGCAGCATCAGCCCTGAAGCGTGGGCGTCCGACGCGACCGCGTACTTCGACTATCTAGAGGGCCGGCCCGAGGTCAGCGGCAGCAAGTTCGGCATCACCGGCTACTGCATGGGCGGGCGCGCGTCGTTGATCGTCGCCGGGCGTGTGCCGGACCGGGTTGCCGCCGCGGCGTCCTTCCACGGCGGCGGGCTGGTCACCGACGGCAACGACAGCCCGCATCTGCAGGCCGACCAGATCAAGGCCGTTGTCTATGTCGGTGGCGCGGAGAACGACGGCTCGTTCACCGCAGACCACGCCGAGCAGCTCGAAAAGGCCCTGACCGCCGCCGGTGTCGAGCACAAGATCGAAACGTACTCGGCCGCGCACGGCTACGCCGTGCCCGACAACCGGTCGTACGACGCGGACGCCGCGGAGCGGCACTGGATGGCGATGCGGGAGGTCTTCGGCGCGAACCTGGGCAAGTGACGGGGCCGCATGTTCGTCGATGCAATGACAGTCCCGCAGCCGCTCGGTCAGATCGGTGACCTGGCTCGGCGGACGCAATCGACCGGATTCTCCGGTCTGTTGTTCACCGAGACCGGCCGCACCGCCTATCTGAACGCCGCGGTGGCCTCGCAGGCGGCGCCGGGCCTCGCGTTGTCCACCGGTGTCGCGGTGGCGTTTCCGCGCAGCCCATTCGTCACGGCGGCGGCGGCGTGGGAATTGCAGGAAGCGACCGGTGGGAACTTCCGGCTCGGCCTGGGCACGCAGGTGCGCACGCACGTCGTGCGGCGTTACGGCGCGGCATTCGAGCGGCCGGGCCCGCGGTTGCGGGACTACCTGCTCGCGGTGAAGGCGTGCTTCTCGGCATTCCGCTCCGGGAAGCTCGACCACCACGGTGAGTTCTACGACCTGGACTTCATCACTCCGCAGTGGAGCGCGGGGCCGATCGATGCGCCCGATCCCAAAGTCGACATCGCCGCGGTGAATCCGTGGATGTTACGGATGGCCGGCGAAGTCGCCGACGGCGTGCACGTCCATCCGATCGGCGAGCCCGGCTACATCGGCCGTCACGTGCTGCCGAATGTCGCTTCGGGAGCAGCGAAAGCGGGTCGCTCAGCGTCGGACGTCGCGGTCGTCGTGCCGGTCATGACGATCGTCGGCGACACTGACGAAGAGCGCGACATGCAGCGCGAAAGCGTGCGCGCCAGCATGGCGTTCTACGGCAGCACACCCAACTATGCGTTCATCTGGGACGAGGCCGGCTTCGAGGGCACCACCGCACGGATCCGCGAGAAGCAGAAGGCCGGTGACGTAGCGGGGATGGCCGCCCAGGTCAGCGACGACCACGTCGCTGCCTTCGCCACCGAGTCGACGTGGGATGCGTTGGCCGACAAGCTGATCGACAAGTACGGCGCGACAGCGACGCGACTGGTGCTCTACAACGCCGTCGGCGACCCGGACCGTTTCGAGCGCTACGGCGAAGTCGCCCGTCAGGTCAGCGCCCGATCAGCTTCTGCATGAAGTCCGGATAACGCGCACCCTGCACCTCGATCGCCGCTGAGGCAGCGTCGATTTCGCGAAGATCATCGGCGCTCAACTCGACGTCGGCTGCCGCCAGATTCTCCTCGAGCCGTTCCAGCCGCCGGGTGCCCGGGATCGGAGCGATCCATGGTTGCTGGGCGAGCAACCAGGCCAGCGCGATCTGGCCTGGTTTCGCGCCCTTACGAACCGCGATCGTCTCGAGCAGGTCAACGACGGCTCGGTTGGCATCGCGGACGTCCGCGGCGAACCGCGGAATGCTACTCCGGATGTCTGAGCTGTCGAATGTGGTGCTCTCGCCGATGCTTCCGGTGAGAAACCCCTTGCCGAGCGGGCTGTAGGGCACGAAACCGATGCCGAGTTCGGACACCGTAGACAGCACCCCGGTTTCGGGGCTCTCCGGTTCGCGCCACCACAGAGAATATTCGCTCTGCAGCGCGGCCACCGGTTGCACGGTGTGAGCGCGGCGAATGTTCTGCGCCGACGCCTCGGACATCCCGAAATGCTTCACTTTGCCGCTCTGGATCAGTTCTTTGACCGCACCGGCGACATCCTCGACGGGCACCTCGGGATCGACGCGGTGCTGGTAGAGCAGGTCAATGCTCTCCACGCCAAGTCGGCGTAGCGAATTGTCGGCAACTTCTCTGATGTGTTCGGGCCGACTGTCGAGTCCCGCGACGTTGCCATCGGCACCGAACTTGAAACCGAATTTGGTCGCAATCACGACCTGGTCCGCGAACGGAGCCAAAGCTTCGCCGACCAGTATTTCGTTGTCTCCATAGGCCTCTGCGGTGTCGAAGAACGTGACTCCGCGCTCGACCGCTGAGCGGATCACCGCGATCATCTCTGCGGTAGATCCGGACGGCCCGAAGCCGCGGCTCATACCCATGCAGCCCAGGCCAATCGCCGAGACCTCGAGGCCGTCGCCGAGAATCCGCTTGTCCATGTGTTATTCCCCTCTCACGAAACCGGCAGATCGACTAATTCGGCCAACCGGGCCCTGTGCCGATAAGCGGTGCCGAAGGCCAGCTGATCGCTCTTGGCCCGCTTCAGGTAGAGATGCGCCGGATACTCCCACGTCATCCCGATGCCGCCGTGCAGCTGAACGCATTCCTCGGCGGCGCGCACAGCGATTCCGCTGCAATAGGCTTGCGCGACAGCCGCGCCGATCGTCGCGTCGTCGTCCTGGCTTGCACGGGTGTCCGCCGCGTACCGGGCTGCGGCTCCGGCGGCGTTGACGTCGATCCACAGGTCGGCGAGCCGATGCTTGATAGCCTGGTATGACCCGATGGCCCGGCCGAATTGCTTGCGCTGCTTGGCATACGCCACGGTGGTCTCGAAACACCACTCTGCGATACCCAACTGCTCGGATGCCAGCAGCGCCGCGCCGGTCTCCAGTGCCGCCGCCACCGCGGCCTCAGCGAAACCGGTGCCGACTCGCGACGATGCGACGCCGGAAAACTGAACATCCGCAAGGGGTCTCGTCATATCCAACGTCAACGCCGGCGACACCTCAACGCCCGCGGCGTCGCGGGAGACGGTGTGCAACTCCAGTCCGTCGGGCCCGGCCGCCGGCACCACCAGCACGTCGGCCTCATTCGCGCCGGCCACGCTGGTGACGCGGCCGGTCAGGCCGTTGGCTCCGGTGCTGACCCCGGTCACGGCGTCACCGGGCGCGGTGGACAGCGACACCGTCAGCGCAGCGGTCAGCGAACCCGCCGCCAGTCCGCGGACCGTGTCGGTGTCGCCGGCGTGCAGCAACGCGACGGTGGCGAGCACCGCGCTGGACAGAAACGGCACCGGCGCGACAGCCCGGCCGATCTCCTCCATCACCACGGCCGCCTCGCGGGCACCCGCACCCGCGCCGCCGAGGTCCTCGGGTACCAGCAGACCGGCCATGCCCAGGTCGGCGGCGAGCGTATGCCACACATCGGAAAAGTTCTGTGGCGCCGCGTCGTACAGACTTGTCACTGCCTCGGAAGGACACCGTTCGGCGAACAGCCGACGGACACTGTCCCGCACAGCGTCCTCGGTGTCGGAGTACAGCAGGTCGCTCATCGAGGAAGGTCCTTCCACGCGATCTCTTTGTCGACTCGGTGTTCGGGGGGCAGTCCGAGGATGCGCTCGGCGATGGTGTTGCGCAGAATCTCCGACGTGCCGCCCTCGATCGAGTTGCCCTTGGCCCGCAGGTAGCGATAACCGGTGCCGCGGCCGATGAAGTCGACTGAGTCCGGCTGGCGCATCGTCCAATCGTCGTAGCGCAAACCCTCTTCGGGGTGCAGCTCGATCTCGAAACCCGAAATCGCCTGCGCCAGTCGGGCAAACGTGACCTTCAACCCGGCGCCTTCGGGTCCGAGCTGGCCTGCGACCAGACGCTGACGCAGCCGCAACCCGGTCAACCGCGCGACCTCCGCTTCCACCCAGAGCCGCATCAGTTCGTCGTGCATCGCGGGGTCCCGGATGTCCGGTTGGCTCCGCCAGGCTTCGGTGACCTTGCCGATCGTCCCGGTCTCCCGGACACCGCCGGCCATCGACCCGATCGCAACGCGTTCGTTGTTCAGCGTGGTGGTCGCGACCTTCCAGCCGCCGCCCTCGGCGCCGAGCCGGTTGGCGTCGGGCACCCGCACATCGGTCAGGAACACCTCGTTGAATTCGGCTTCACCGGTGATCTGGCGCAGCGGGCGGACATCGACGCCCGGATCGGTCATGTCGCAGACGAAGTAGGTCAGGCCCTGGTGTTTAGGAACCGTCGGATCGGTCCTGGCGACCAGGATTGCCCGTTGCGCGTTCTGCGCACTCGACGTCCAGACCTTCTGCCCGTTGACGATCCAATTGTCGCCGTCGCGAACGGCGCGAGTGGCCACACCGGCCAGGTCGGATCCGGCACCCGGCTCGCTGAACAACTGGCAGTAGATGTGTTCTCCGGTGAACAACGGCCGCAGAAACTTTCGCTGCTGCTCGGCGGTTCCGCACGCCGCGATAGTCGGCGCAGCCATACCCATCCCGATACCGTTGCGCGCTCCGCCGCCTCCCGGTGGTGCGCCCGCCGCGGTCAACTCGTTCTCGACTTGGGACTGATAGTTTCGCGGGAGATCCAGACCGCCGGAGCCTGTTGGGAAGTGCACCCAGGCCAGCCCGGCGTCGAACCGTGCAGCCAGAAAATCGTGCGGGTCGCTGCGCACCGGATCGTGCTCGTTGAGCAGCGTCCGCACCCGTGCGTGCAGGTCAGCGGCGCTCATCGGAAACCCGCCGGGTCGCCGAGCAACCGCCCGCCGTCGAGCACCAAAGTATCGCCGGTGATCCAGCTCGACTCGTCCGACACCAGGAACGCCACCGCAGCCGCCACGTCGGGCGGCTCGCCGATGCGGCCCAGCGCGGTCCCCTCGGCCACGAGATCTTCGTGCTCCTTCCACAGCGCCTCGGCGAGCTTGGTCCGCACCACACCCGGAGCGACGGCGTTGACCCGCACCCTGGGCGAAAGCTCCAGTGCCAGTTGCTTGGTGACGTGTATCAGCGCCGCCTTGGTCGCGTTGTACATGCCCATGTTCGGCGCCTGATGCATGCCGCCGATCGACGCCGTGTTGACCACCGCTCCACCGTGTTCGCGCATCCAGGCCTTGGCAGCCAGCGAGGTCCACAACAGCGGCGCCCACAGGTTGACGTCGAAAGTCTTGGCGAACCGCGCGTGATCCTGGTCGATCAGCGGACCGTAAGCCGGGTTGGTACCGGCGTTGTTGACCAGGATGTCGATGCTGCCGAATCGTTCGAGCGTCAGGTCGACGCAGCGTTTGGCGGCGTCCTCGTCCGTTGCGTGCGCTGCCACGCCGATTGCGCCACTACCGATCTGTTCGGCCGCCGCGTCGGCGCTGTCCTGCTTGCGGGAGGTCACGACCACCTTCGCGCCCGAGGCGGCCAGGCGTTTACCGATGGCCAGCCCGATGCCACGCGATCCGCCGGTGATGATCGCGGTGCGCCCACTCAGATCCGCTGACGTCATTGCAGGCCCTCCCGTAGTGAGTGCTGATACCGTCGCATCCCTTTGAGCCATCGGTCGTAGTCGGCGGCTTTGTGCCGGTACATCTCCAGCACGGCCGGATGCGGCAGGATCAGGAACCGCTCGTCGTCGATGGCGTCCAGCACCACATCGGCGACGTCAGCCGGTTCCAGCACGTCACCTGCCGCGGTCACCGCCCGGTTCGCCAGACGCGCCAGCGGATCATCGGACCCGCCAGGCGAATTCAGCAGGTTGGTGTTGACGCCCATCGGGCACAGACAACTCACTCGCACGCCCTGGTCGCCGAAGGTGATGTTCAACCATTCGGCGAACCCGACGGCGGCGTGCTTGGTCACTGAGTACGTCGCCGATCCGAGCTGCGTGAGCAGGCCGGCCGCCGATGCCGTGCTGACGAAATAGCCCTCACCGCGCTCTACCCAACCAGGCACCAGCAGCTGTGCGGCCCGGATGTGTGCCCTCAGATTGATGTCGATGGAGTGGTCCCACTCGTCCTCGGTGACGTCCAGGCCCGAGACGCCGGTGATGCCCGCGTTCGCGAAATACAAGTCGACGGGCCCGAATTCGCTCTCGGCGCGGCGGATCAACTGCTCGATCTGTCCGGTGCCGGAGACATCACCGGCCACAGCGACGGCCGCGCCGGGCCGCTCGGTGTTGATCGCGTCGGCCACCGCACTGGCAGCGTCGGAATCCAAGTCGGCCACAACGACTCTCGCGTCCTGCTGAGCGAGTTTGGCGGCCAGCGCACCGCCGATGCCATTGCCACCGCCGGTGACAATGGCGACCTTTTCGGCAACTTTCACAACCGATTCCCTTCCTGTTTGACCGCGGCGTCCTTCGAGAGCAGCCGGATGATCCAGGCCCGGCTGTCCGCCGGGTCGATGACGTCGTCTAGTTCGAACGTGGTGGCCGAGGTCAGCGCCTTACCGTGCTGATAGGCAGCCTCGACCAACTTGTCGAAAAGCACCTGCCGCTCGGTCGGATCCGTCACCGCGGCAAGCTCTTTGCTGAATCCCAGCCGAACAGCGCCTTCGAGGCCCATGCCGCCGATCTCGCCGGTGGGCCAGGCGACGGTGAACTCCGGGGCGTGGAAGGACCCTGCGGCCATCGCCATTGCTCCCAGCCCGTAACCCTTGCGCAGGATGATCATTCCGAACGGCACGGTGAGGCGGGCGCCGACGATGAAGAGCCGACTGAAGCGTCGGACGGCCGCTTCGACTTCGGCGTCCGGTCCGACCATGAATCCGGGTGTGTCACAGAGCGAAATGATCGGCAGCCCGGCCGAGTCGCACAGCGTCACAAAGTCGACGATCTTGTCGGCGGCTTCGGCGTCGATGGCCCCGCCGAGATGATGACTGCTATTGGCCAGCAACCCGAATGGCGCACCCTCGACGCGGACCAGCGCGGTGACGACTCCGACGCCGTAGTCGGCCCGCAGCTCCAGGACAGATCCCACGTCGGCGATCGCCTCGATCGCGTGATGCACGTCGTAGGCGCGTAACCGGTTCTCCGGCACAACATGTCGTGCTCGCCGCGGATCCGGAGCCTCCCAATCGTCGAGCCGGCCGTGAAAGTACGACAGGTACCGCTTGGCCAACGACACCGCGTGCGCCTCGTCGCGGGCGACCAGACCGACGACGCCGTTGCGGCGCTGCACATCGATGGGCCCGATGTCCTCCGGCCGGTATTCGCCGAGTCCGCCGCCCTCGATCATCGCCGGACCGCCCATACCGATGTTGGCGTCGGGCGTCGCGATGATGACATCGCAGGTCCCGGCCAGGGCGGCGTTGCCGGCGAAACAGCGGCCGGACACGATCGACACCAGCGGTACCTGGCCGCTCAGCGCACCGAGCGACCGGAACGTCATCAGGTCGAGGCCCGCGATGTTGGCCACGTCCGTGTCGCCTGGTCTGCCGCCGCCACCTTCGGCGAACAGCACCACCGGCAGCCGGCGACGGGTTGCCAGATCGAGGACGCGATCGGTCTTGGCATGGTTGCGCATACCCTGCGTGCCGGCCAGGACGGTGTAGTCGTAGGACAGCACAGCCGTCTCGACGCCACCGATTTTCGCCACCCCGGCGACCAGACCATCGGCCGGGGTGTTTGTGATCAGGTCCTGCTCCGAACGCCTGCTGCGCTGCGCGGCGACCGCCAGAGCGCCGTATTCGACGAAACTCCCCGGATCGACCAGATCGGCGATGTTCTCTCTGGCGGTACGCCGATTCTGTTTGTGCCGCTTGGTAACCGCTGCCTGCCGCGCTTCGTCGAGGGTGAGCAGGTGCCGACGACGGACATCATCGAGGTCGGCACGAGTTCGGTCCAAGTCGAAGTGCGCGACCTCATCGTGCTGAGCACTTGCGCCGGCGCGGACGTAGATCACCAGCGGGTCGCCGGTCCCGACGACCTGCCCGGCTGCGACCAGAGTCCGGACTGTGCGCACCGCATCCGGGGCGGCCAGCACGTGCTGCATCTTCATCGCCTCGAGCACCACCAGTTGCCCGCCCGCGGCGAGTTCGGCGCCTTCCGGCACGATCTCGATCACGGTGCCGGCCAGTTGTGCGCGCGCCACTTCCTCACCCGTATGCAGTTCGACCGTCGCGAGTCGGGTCTCTGGGCGGCGGCCCTGTGCGGCGCTCGCGAAGCCGGCGAGATTGTCGTCGAGGAAACCTGTTGTCACCCAGCTTGATTGCAGTCGGCTGCTGGACAACACCTCGCGCAGCAGTGCGATGTTGGTGCGGATGCCCTCGATGTGGAATTCCGCCAGCGCGGTGTGCGCTTTGCGCACCGCCGCAGGAAACGATGGTTCGCGTACATGAGTGATCACCTTGGCCAGCAACGAGTCGTATCGCGGGCTCGGCGTCAGACCGGGGCCGCCGTGGGTGTCGACGCGCACGCCGGGTCCGGTCGGGGGCGAGAACACGGTCAACGTGCCTGCCGTCGGCGAGATCGTGCCGTCGCCGGCGAGGGTCTCCATGTTGACCCGGGCTTCGATCGCGATGCCTCGGGCTTGTGCCGGCTCGCCCTGGACTTCGGCTCCGTCGGCGCTGACTCCCGCAGGTAGCGCCAGCTCGTCGAAGGTTGCACCGCCGGCGATCGCCAACTGTGTGGCCACCAAGTCCAGTCCGGTGGTCTCTTCGGTGATGGTGTGCTCGACCTGGATTCGCGGGTTGACTTCGAGGAACGCGAATCGGTCAGCGGCGACCAGGAACTCGACGGTGGCCAGCCCGCGGTAATCAGCAGTCGCGCACAATCTCGCCGCGGCACTGTGCAGCTCACGTCTTAGTGTCGCGGAGATGCCTTGCGCGGGCGCGATTTCGATCACCTTCTGGTGCCGGCGCTGGATGCTGCAGTCACGGTCGCCGATCGCCAGCGCACGCGATGCCGGACCCAGTGCCGCCGCGACGATCTGCACCTCGATGTGCCGGGCATCCGCCAGGTGCGCTTCGGCGAAGAGTGACCGGTCGCCGAACCCCAGTTCCGCCTCGCCTGCGCACTGCCGGTAGGCGTCGTCAACCTGGTCGGCACTGCGGACGATTCGCATGCCCCGACCGCCACCTCCGGCCAGCGCCTTGATCACGATGCTGCCGTCCTGGGTGGCGGCGAACGCGCGGACGTCCTCGACACTGCTGGGCCCGTCGGTGGCGGCAAGCACCGGCACGTCGGCGGCAACGGCGGCACGGCGGGCCGCGGATTTGTTGCCGAACAGTTCCAACGCGGCGACGTCCGGTCCGACGAACGTATACCCCGCCGCGGCACACGCCCGTGCGAATTCGGTTTGCTCACTGAGGAACCCGTACCCAGGGTGGATCAGCTCGGCACCGGACTCCTTGGCCGCCGACAAAATCGCGGCATGATCGAGATACGCGGCCGGCCCGGAGCCGTGCAGACTTATCGCTTCGTCAGCCGCATGTACGTGCGGGCTGTCCGCATCGTCCTCGGCGTACACGGCGACCGTCCCGAGCCCCAACTCGGTTGCGGTGCGGATGATCCGGAGCGCGATCTCGCCACGGTTGGCGATCAGCAGGCGCGTCACAACCGGCCCTTCGTTGGGTTGGTCTTTTCTCGTCCGGATCACATCATCCGCTACTGCAGTTTAGTGACTACGGCTGGGCGTCTCAGCGAACTCCTTCAAATGCGGCCACCACTGCTCTCCTGGCCGCTAATGTCGCTGCCGGCGGCGGCGGGGCCGTGAACCCTTCGTGATGGGCAGGGAACCATGAAGCGATACGTCGTTGCAGGAATTGCCGCCGCGCTCACGGCCGGCGGCCTGATCACCGGGCCGCCTCCGGCGAGTGCGGGATGCATCGAACCCGGATGGGCAGGGCATCCGATGGCGAAAATGTGCGACGGTCCCGTCGACGACGGCATGTGGGAACGCTGCATGACGTCTTTCCCGAACGGGCCGTTGAACGCCGCCGAAAGCGACTGCTACACCATGAGCGTCGGCGACCCGCCCAAAGCCGACCCGGTATTCAGCACACCGCCGACGCATATCGACCCCTGACCGGTCAGGTCACTCCATCAGTTGCGCGGCGACCGTCGCGCCGAGTTCCCAGCACGCCTCCAGATCGGCCTTGCCCGGCTTGCCCGACACCACCACATATTCCGCGGACTTAACCCAGCCCAGGCCGGTGGTGATGGAATCGACGCCGCGCTCGGCCCCCTCGGTCCCCTCGTTGCCGTGCAAGTACAAGCCGAACGGCCGTCCCTTGGTCGCGTCGAGGCAGGGGTAGTAGATGACGTCGAAGGCGTGCTTGAGGGCGCCGCTCATGTAGCCGAGGTTGGCCGGCGTTCCCAGTAGGTAGCCGTCGGCCTCGAGGACGTCGGTCGACGACACCGTCAAGGCCGGGCGACGCACGACGTCCACTCCCTCGATGTCGGGTGCGGTAGCACCGGACAGCACCGCCTCGAACATCTCCTGGGTGTACGGCGACGGGGTGTGGTGAATGATCAACAGTCGCTTGCTCATTGGTCACCCTGCGGCGATCGGTGCAAATCCGAGGCAGTCTTCATGGCTTCGCGGGCGCGGCCTCGATCCCCGGCGTAGTCGTAGGCGCGGGCCAGTCGGTACCAGCGCCGCCAATCATCGGGATCGCTGTCCAGTTCGTCCCGCACCGTGTCGAACAGGGCGTCGGCGGCGTCGCGCTCGATACGTCCCGACGGTCGACGAGGCAGGGTGCTCACGTCGAGTTCCATCCCATCCGCTGCGGCGAGGCGGGCCATCTTCTGGTGCGCGAACCCGGCTCGCAGCGTCGCGACCATCGCCCACAGTCCGATACCGGGCAGGACCAACAGCGCCAGTCCCAGGGCGACAGCCACAGCGCGCCCGGAGGTGATCATCAGAAAGGCGGTCCGGCCCAGGAGTGCCAGATAAAGCAGCAGCGCACCGCACATGACTGCGATCATCAGCTTCAGGCGCATGCTGCGCCCCGAGGTGCCCGTGGTGGTCATTGCAAGTTGAGCAGCGATTCGATTCCTATTGTCAGGCCGGGGAATTCCGCGACCCGGCGCACCGCCAGCAGCACGCCCGGCACGAAAGACGTGCGGTCCATGCTGTCGTGCCGGATGGTCAGGGTCTCCCCTTCGGTGCCGAAGAGCACTTCCTGATGTGCGACCAGCCCGGCCAGCCGCACCGAGTGCACCGGCACTCCGTCGACATCCGCACCACGGGCACCGGGAAGGTTCGTGGTGGTCGCATCTGGGTTGGGCGGCAGGTCTTTTCGTGCCTCGGCGATCAACGAGGCGGTCCTGGCGGCGGTTCCTGACGGCGCGTCCGCTTTGTGTGGGTGATGCAGTTCGATGACTTCGACCGACTCGTAGAACGGCGCGGCCTGTTGGGCGAAATGCATCGACAGCACCGCCCCGATGGCGAAGTTGGGCGCGATCAGCACCGAGACCTCCGGTTTGGCGGCCAACCACGACCGCACCTGCTGCAGCCGTTCGTCAGTGAATCCGGTGGTTCCCACAACCGCGTGGATCCCGCTGTCGATCAGGAACTGAAGGTTTGGCATCACGACGTCCGGATGAGTGAAGTCGATGACGACCTCGGTCTTGTTCTCGGTCAGCAGGCTCAGCGGATCGCCGGCGTCTACTTCGGCAGACAGGCTGAGGTCCTCGGCGGACTCGACCGCCTGCACCATCGTCGCGCCGACTTTGCCCTTCGATCCCAGGACTGCAACTCGCATGGCATTCACCCTAGACGGGGCGCTAGCGTCGGCACTTATCCACAGTTCGGGGTTTGTCCACAGATGCGGATTCAGTTGCCGGCGGCAGTCCGTCTTAATGGGTAACGTTTAGAACATGCGTTCGATAGATGCAGCTTTGGATGCGCTCGACGAGGCCGTCGCGGCGATCGGTGAACTGCGGCTGGACGCCTGCAACCCGGCACTTCGATTGCGCGCCCTCGAGCGCTTGGAGACGGCTCGCCGCCGGCAGGCAGTGGTGAGCCACGACCTCATCGCGGGCTTGGCGAAAGCGGACCCGGCTGATGTCGGCGGACCGGTACACAAGGTCATCGCCGACTGGCTGCGGATCAGTCCCGCCGAGGCGCGCCGCCGGATGCGCGACGCCGAGCAGCTCGCGCCGCGGGCCACGCTGACGGGCGAGACGCTGCCTCCGGAGTTGGCCGCGACTGCCTCGGCGTGGCGAGCGGGGATGCTTGACCAGCAACACCTGCGCGTGATTCAGACGTTTGTGCGCGACCTGCCGGTGGATACGCCGGTCGACACCGTTGAGCGGGCTGAGTGCTTCCTGGCGACGCAGGCGAGCGCGCTGAGGCCCGATCAGCTGGAGAAAGTGGCGAACCGGTGTGCGGTGCTGATCAATCCCGACGGCAAATTCTCCGACGACGATCGTGCCCGTCGTCGCGGTTTCACCTGGTCTGCGCAGCGATCTGACGGAATGAGCCTCGGCAAGCTGGTCGCCTCGCCTGAATTGCGCGCGAATCTCGATGCGTGGCTGGCCCGGTTCGCGGCGCCCGGCATGTGCAACCCCGACGATGAAAGCCCCTGCACCGCTGGGGAACCCGACGACGATCTCGTCGGTAAGGACCTTCGCAACCATGCCCAACGCCAACACGACGCGCTCAATGCGTTGGTACACGGCCAACTGGGTGACCCGAAGCTGGGTATGCACAACGGGCTACCGGTGACGGTCGTCGTTTCGACCACGCTGCAGGAACTCAGCGCGGCCGCCGGCCAAGCCGTGACCGGCGGCGGCACGCTACTACCCATGCGTGACCTGATCCGTATAGCCACCCGCGCCCATCACTACCTGGCGGTGTTCGACGAGCACCGAAGTCGGCCACTCTATTTGGGCCGCTCGCGTCGAATCGCCACGGCAGACCAACGTTTGATGCTCTATGCAAGAGATCGGGGCTGCACCGCGCCGGGCTGCGACATCCCCGGATACTGGACGGAAGTCCATCACACCGACGACTGGGCCGGGGGCGGCCTGACCGACATCGACAGGTTGACGCTAGCCTGCAAACCGGACCACAAGCTCGTCGACAGAGGATGGCGGACAGTCAAACTCGGGGATGGCAGAACCGAGTGGATTCCGCCGCCACATCTCGACCACGGCCAGGCGACGACCAACGACTATCACCATCCAGAAACGTTTTTCGACCCGCCCGACGATTCGTAACCGTGCGTTCACCCAGCAGAACTTTGCCAAACGTGCGCGAACTGAAAGCCTCCTGTGATACCCACCAACAGTGCCCGACGCACTGACCAGCTCGACGAAAGGAAGCGGATGATGACGATCGCACGCGGCATGGCCGCTGGCGCGATGTTCGCCGGTCTCGCTCTTGGACTAGCGGCTCCCGCGTTCGGCGACCCGTTGAACGGCCACTACACCGAGACCGAGACATACCCCGACGGTCACCAAATCAACAGCGACTGGTACTTCACTCCCTGCGGGGACGGGTGCTCCGACATCGGCCACCTAGGGCAGGCGCATCTGGTCAACGGCCGGTGGACCCTCGACGGCCACGGCGGCGTGTCCTGTGAGCAAGGCGGCGACATCCCGAAAGCCATCCATTACGTCTATTCCTGGGATCCGAACAGCCTGGCCGGGACGGTCCAGATCACCAACAACGTTGACGCTTGCGGCAATCCGCAGGGCTACCAAGAGACCAACCAGCTGCAGCTGGCGCCGGCGCCCTAGCAGGGGTGGCCGACGCGAACCCGCCAAGCATCGTGCCCAGGCCCTACAGCACCGTGCAGAGCCGGTCCCGCTTGCGGCGACCATAGATGTCAGCCGGCCTGCTTGGCCCAGATGCTCTGCGACACGCGGCTACCTCAAGATTGCCGGATGTCGTAGCGGGCCAGCAGCCGGATCAGCGACGGGCTGATCCGGCGCATCGCGTAGCCCACTTTGGATTCCGCTGCGATCGGCACCACCGGCGATCCACTCTTGACAGCCTTGACGATCGCCTTGGCCGTGGCTTCCGGCGTGTAATTGCGACGGCGGTAAGCAGCGTCGGCGCGGTGCCGGGCGCGAGCCTGCTCGTCAGCCGACAATCCCGCGTACACAGTGCTTCTGGCGATGTTGGTGTTGACGAAGCCGGGGCACACCGCGATGACGGTGATGCCGTCGTCGGCCAGGTCGGCGCGCAGTGATTCGCTGAATGCCAAGACGGCGGCCTTGGTCGTGCCGTAGGCGACCATCGACTTGGACGGCAAAAACGCCGCGGCGCTCGATAGGTTGATGATGGTGCCGCCCTGGCCGCGGTCGACCATTTGCGTTGCGAACGCGCGGGTTCCGTTGAGCACGCCACGCAGGTTGACGCCCAGGATGTTGTCCCAGTGTGCCGGCGTCGTCTCCAGGAATCGGCCCGCCATCCCGATGCCGGCGTTGTTCACCAGTATGTCGACCACTCCGTGCTCGTCGTTGACTTGCGCAGCGAGGGCGTTCATCGCCGACTCGTCGCTGACGTCGGTCTGGTACGCCGCTGCCCTGGCGCCGGCCTCCCGGACCGCCGCGGCGGTGTCCTGCGCCGCGGCCAGATCCAGGTCGACAATCACGACCGTGTCGGCGCCGCGCCGGGCCAGCTCGATGGCAGTGGCACGCCCGATGCCGGCGCCCGCTCCGGTGATCAACGCAAGTTTGCCTCGCACGTCTCGCGGCCCGGTTCGCGTGGCACCTGCGACCGCCGGCGTCGCGCCGTCGACCACGCCGTCGATCCATTCGCCGGCCAGCCGGGCGACGACGTCCGGACGCGCCGTCACCACCCAATGGCCGCCCTCGATCGGAACGACTCTGCTGCCCGATGGGATAGACCCGGTGTACCGCTGCAGGGCGGGGGTGACGAAGATGTCTTTGCGCGGCACTAAGACCTGGACTGGGACGGTGGTGTCCGGCAGCTTTGCACCGGGCGTTAGAAACGGCGCGGGCATGTTGGCCCGGTACAAGTTGAGCCCGTTGACGTAATCGCCGGTCGACCGCACCGGATCACCAGGCCGGGTCTGCGTGCTTGAGTTGCCGATACGACCAAACGCCTCAACGAGTTTCACGCCCACCCCGGCCCGGATCATCAGCTCCGGCAACCCCGGGGTCAAGAAGAACCAGATGTATCCCGAGGCCAGGAGTTGTCTGACCACGTCGACGAGGCCGCGGGGACTCCGCGCTGACCGCAAGAACCTTCCCGCGTAATTCAGGTGCGGCCCGGAGATCGAGGTGAACGACGCCACCTTGCTCATTACCGTCTGGTCGGTGACGGCAGCCCAGCTCTGAATGGAGCCCCAGTCATGTGCGAGCAGATGCACCCGACCGACGCCGAGGCTGTCGATGACCGCGCCGATGTCGGAAACCAATTGCGGGAAGCGGTAATTGGCCTTGCCGGTCGGGATGGTCGACTCGCCGGCACCACGAACGTCGAACGCCACGAAGTTGTAGCGTCCGCCCAGATTTTCCGCGACGCCGTCCCACAGATGATGGTTGTCCGGGTAGCCGTGAACGGCCAACACGGTCGGCCGCTGCGCGTCGATCCCGGTGTAGGCATGCACGGCCAGCGTGACGCCGTCCGAGGCAGTCACGGAACTGCGGGTGGGCACGTCGGAATTGCTCACCGACATTGTGGTCATTGGATCCTCTCAGCTCAGTGCGAGGCGCGGGCCGCGGGCGAGATGGCGAGATGGCGAGATAGTCCACCGCCCGCTCGACCCCGCCCAGTTGCGAAGGGGTGGAATCCGGGCAGGTAGTACAAGCCGATAGCCCGTACGAACCGTAGCGGACCAGGAACCACTCGCCGAGGATCGCGGTGCAGTGCTCGATGGCCGCGATAAGCGATACCTGTTCGCCGCGCGACCTGGCTGGCGCGGACCGACTGCTTCGTCGCTGACCGTGAACATTGGCTGCAGCCTACCCGGTACCCCCGGTATCGGGAATCCTCCCATGCTCAGATCGGCGCCGCGCCCCGGAGGTGCTCGAAGATCAGCGACGTCTGGGTGCCCGCGACATCGTCGTCGGCGTTGAGGTTTTCGACGACGAATAAGCGCAGGTCCTCGGTGTCGCGGGCCGCTACGTGAAGGATGAAATCGTCGGCGCCGGCCAGAAAGTAGACGTCCATCACCTGAGGCCTGCGACGGATCTGCGCAATGAAGTCGCGGATCCTGCCGCGGGCATTGGATTGCAGGCTGACCGAAATCATGGCCTGCAGCGGTAGTCCCACCGCGGCGGGGTCGATATCGGCGTAGAAGCCGCGAATTACGCCCCCCTCCACTAGTCGGCGGACCCGGCCATGGCAGGTCGACGGTGCGATGTCGAGCTCCTCGGCCAGCGCGCTGTTGGTCATTCGGGCATCGGCGTGGAGTAGGCCGAGAATTCTGCGGTCGACGCTGTCCACGTCGACGGGCCGAAGATCCTTCGGCGAGACCTCGTCAATGACCCTGCGTTCCGAATTTTCTTCAGTCACCCGTGCATCGTATATGCGTGTCTTCGCGGTAATTGCGCTGCGATAGAACTTTCTTCACACTTGGCCCCATGCACATCGGCATTCCGACCGAGACCAAAAACAACGAGTTCCGGGTGGCGATCACCCCGTCCGGCGTTGCCGAATTGACCCGCCGCGGCCATGACGTTCTGATCCAGGCGGGTGCCGGCGACGGCTCGGCTATCGCCGACAGCGATTTCAAGGCGGCCGGCGCGGAGCTGATCGCCACCGCCGACGACGTCTGGGCCGACGCCGAAGTGGTGCTCAAGGTCAAGGAACCGACGCCGGGCGAATATCTGCGGATGCGGCGGGGGCAGACGCTGTTCACCTATCTGCACTTGGCCGCGTCACGGTCGTGCACCGAGGCTCTCCTGGCGTCGGGCACCACGTCGATCGCCTACGAAACCGTGCAGACCGCGGACGGCGCGTTGCCCCTGCTCGCGCCGATGAGTGAAGTCGCCGGACGGTTGTCCGCTCAGGTCGGCGCGTACCACCTGATGCGCACGCACGGTGGTCGCGGCGTACTGATGGGCGGCGTGCCGGGCGTCGAGCCGGCCAATGTCGTCATGATCGGTGGCGGAACCGCCGGCTACCACGGTGCCCGGATCGCAGCGGGGATGGGCGCGGCGGTCACGGTAATCGACATGAACCTGAACAAGCTGCGTGAGCTGGACACCGTGTTCGGCGGCCGGGTGCAGACCCGCTATTCGACGGCGCTGGAGATCGAGGATGCCGTGAAGAAGGCGGACCTGGTTATCGGCGCGGTGCTGGTGCCGGGTGCGAAAGCGCCGACCCTGGTCCCGAACGCGCTTGTTGCGCACATGAAGCCGGGTGCTGTGTTGGTGGACATCGCGATCGATCAGGGCGGGTGCTTCGAGGACTCGCGTCCCACCACTCACGACGCCCCGACGTTTGCCGTCCACGACACGGTGTTCTACTGCGTGGCCAATATGCCCGCGGCGGTGCCCGCGACGTCGACGGTGGCACTGACCAACGCCACCATGCCGTACGTCATCCAACTCGCCGACCAAGGCTGGCAGGCCGCGTGCCGATCGAATCCCGCTCTTGCCAAGGGACTTTCGACCCACGATGGTGAGCTGTTGTCCCAGCGGGTGGCCGCCGACCTAGCGATGCCGTTCAGCGAACCCGCAGCGTTGCTGGCCTGACCTCAGGGGTTCGTGCTACACACGCCGCGTGACTTCACTCGCCGATGACACGCGCTGGATGGACGCCGTCGATCAAGCCGTGTTGGTGGCCAAAGGCGAGGTGACCCCGCTCGAGTTACTCGACGCGGCCATCGAACGGATCGAGCGCATCGACCCTGTGCTCAACGCGGTGGTCATCCGCTGGTTTGAGCACGCCCGCGACACCGCCCGTTCCGACCTGCCCGACGGCCCGTTTCGTGGCGTGCCCTTCCTGATCAAGGATCTGTTCGCCGGCTACGCAGGACAGCGCATCAGCAACGGCAACGTCGCGCTGAAGAACGAGAAGGCGGTCTCGCCTGCCGACACCACGCTGGTGAGCCGCTTCCGCGATGCCGGCCTCGTCATCGCCGGCCGGACGAACAGTCCCGAACTCGGCAGTGTGCCGACCACCGAACCGCTCGCCTGGGGTGCGACGCACAATCCGTGGGACACCACCCGCTCGCCGGGCGGATCGAGCGGCGGCTCAGCTGCCGCCGTTGCCAGCGGCATGGTCCCGTTCGCACATGCCAGCGACGGCGGCGGGTCGATTCGCATCCCCGCATCGTGCTGCGGACTGGTCGGCTTGAAACCCAGTCAGGGCAGAATCTCGCTCGGCCCGATCCGCGACGAGACCGCGCTGTCAGTGGAGCTGTGCGTCAGCCGTACGGTGCGTGACACCGCGACACTGCTCGACGCGGTGCGCGGGCCCGCTGTCGGCGACACGGTGATCGCGCCGCCTCCGGCACGTCGCTATGTCGACGAGCTCGACGCTGATCCCGGAAGACTGCGTATCGGTCTGCTCGATCACCATCCGCAAGGCGGCGCCGTCGCGCCGGAATGCGCGGCGGCCGCACGAACGGTCGGCACGTTGCTCGAATCTTTCGGACATTCGGTCGAATTGGCGTGGCCGGCCGCGCTCGAGGACACCACCCTGCGGCTGCATTTCGCTGCGCTGTGGTGCACCAACATGGGTGTCGGGCTGAAGCGGTTCGAAGAACAGATCGGACGGCCGCTCGCCGCGGACGAATTCGAGCCGATGAATCGGGTGCAGGCCGACGTCGCCGCGCATTTCACCGCGGTGGACTATGCACTCGCGTTTTCCGCGGCGACCCATTTCCGCCGCGCGCTGCAGGCCTGGTGGGCCGACGGGTGGGACCTGTTGCTCACCCCGACGGTCGCCGAGCTTCCGATACCGCTCGGCACCATTGCGAACGACCCGGACGACCCGATGGCTGTCGTCGAGCGTGCGTTTCAGTTCATTCCGTTCACGCCGCCGTTCAACATGAGCGGCCAGCCCGCGATCAACGTGCCGGTCGTGTGGAACGACGCCGGGCTGCCGGTCGGCGTGCAGTTGGTGGCCGGGTACGGGCGCGAAGACGTTCTGCTGCAGGTGGCGAGCCAACTGGAGGCCGGCAAGCCCTGGGCGCATCGCACGCCCGACGTCGTTTAGCCGGTCACGGACCGGCCTCAGGCTTGGCCGAGCTTGTCGACGATGTCTTTCGCCGGTCCGGCCACAGCCTGCCGATACGCCGTGCCGGCCCACAGGTTGGTGCCGTGCGGGTCTTCCATCTCGACCGCGGCCCTGCGGATCGGCGAGGTCATCTGGTTGACCTCGGGATAACCCAGCGGCGCGACGTCGTCGAATATCCTGGTGAAGTCGTTCGCCAGACCGCGGGCGTAACGGCCCGAAAATGCCCGCGTGACAACGGTTGTGTCGAACTGCGGATGCCCCAGCGCCGAGCGGTGTGCCTCGTTGGTCCCGGCCTCGTCGGCGAGCAGCAGCGCCGTGCCGAGCTGGGCGGCGGCCGCTCCCCTGCGCAGTACGGCGGCGACGTCTTCGGTATTGCCCAATCCCCCCGCCGCGATCAACGGAACGTCATGGGAGTGACCGATGCGATCCAGCAGCTCGATCAGCGACGTGGTTCCCGGTTCCATGTCGGGCGCGAACGTGCCTCGGTGCCCGCCCGCTCCCGGACCCTGGACGACCAGGCCGTCCGCGCCCGCGGCGACGGCCACGCCGGCCTCGTACGTCGACGTGACGGTGATGTAGAGCAACATGCCCAGTGCGCCGAACCAGCGCAACACATCTGGCGATGGCGCACCGAAGGTGAACGACACCAACTCGGGCCGCATGTCGGCCACCACCTCGAGCTTCTGCTGCCAGCCGTCATCGTCGCCGAAAGTGGGGTAGCCGACTTCGACGCCGTAGTGTTCGGCGAGCTCATCGAGCAACTCGGCGTAGTGCTCCAACTGGTGGACGTCGGCGACGCTGGGCTGCGGTACGAAAAGGTTGACACCGATCGGCCCGGTTGTCGCGGCACGGGTCGCGGCGATGTCGTTGGCGAGCCGGTCTGCGCTCACGTAGCCCCCGGCCAGAAAACCGAGGCCGCCGGCATTGGACACCGCTGCGGCCAGCGCCGGCGTCCCGGGACCGCCTGCCATCGGCGCACCCACGATCGGCACGTCAAGATCCCAGAATCCCAGTACCATAACGCTACCTCGTCATAGCCCGCAGTTGTTGTGGCAGAGACCGTTTCGATGGATAGGGGCCGAGAACTGCGGCGCCGTACGGCTGGCCGAGCAGTCGGCGCGCGACCGCATTGACCTCGTCCAGGGTGACCTCATCGAGCTCCTGCAGCGTCCGGTCGATACTTCGGTGTTCAGCGTAGTTGAGTTCGCCGCGGCCGATGCGATGCATCCGTGAACTGGAGTCCTCCAGGCCGAGCACTAAACCGCCGCGCAGCGATCCCTTGGCGATCCGGCATTCCGACTCGGTGATGCCGTCGCGCGCCACCTCCTGCAGGACGTCGGAGGTCACCCGCGCCACTTCGGCGAACCGCTCGGGCAGACACGCGGCGTACACCGACAGCGCGCCGGTGTCGGAGAACATGTCCTGCGAGGAATAGACCGAGTACGCCAGCCCGCGGGACTCCCGAACCTGTTGGAACAAACGGGAACTCAGGCCTCCGCCGAGCGCAGTGTTGAGGACCGTCAGCGCCCAGCGGTGCTTCCAGTGCCGGCCCGGCGTTCGCACGCCGAGGTAGACGTGGGTCTGCTCTGCGTCCCGCTTGACGAACGTCAGACGAGGTTGGCCGGTGACCCGGCCGGCGCCCTTGCGTGGGGGCACCGCGCGATTGCCGCGGACCAACCGCGGCCCGAAGCGCTCACGCACCAACGCCACCACGTCGTCATGGTCGACGTTGCCGGCCACCGCAACCACCATCCGCTCCGGCGTATAGCGCCGCTGATGAAACGAATGCAGTTGTGCGCGCGTCATCTCTGTCACCGACTCGACGCTGCCGATCACCGGGCGGCCCAATGGGTGATCACCGAACACCGCCGAGAGGAACTGATCGGCCAACGCATCTTCGGGATCGTCGTCGCGCATCGCGATCTCTTCGAGGACTACGTCGCGTTCCACCTCGACGTCGCCGATGGCGCAGCGCCCGTTGAGCACCACGTCGCCGACCAGGTCGACGGCCAACTCGAGATCGTTGTCGAGGACGTGCGCGTAGTAGCAGGTGTGCTCTTTGGCGGTGAACGCGTTGAGCTCACCGCCCACTGCGTCCATCGCCTGCGCGATGTCGACCGCTGTTCGCGTCGGCGTCGACTTGAACAGCAGATGCTCGAGGAAGTGCGCAGCCCCGGCCACGGTGGGCCCTTCATCGCGCGACCCGACGCCCACCCATACGCCCACCGATGCAGAGCGCACCGCAGGCAGATATTCGGTGACAACTCGCAATCCGCCCGGCAGGGTGGTGCGACGGAACGCAGCGGACGGCTCGGCGGTGTGCCTGCCGCGGCGCAGTGGCTGCGTCCCCGCGCTAGCTACTGGCCGTCGCGGCATCGGCAGGCGCGGTCTCCGGGCTGGCGACTGGTTCAGCGTCGCCGGATGCTCCGGCATCTTCGTCAACGAGGACCAGCGAGATCTTGCCCCGCTTGTCGATATCGGCGATCTCCACGCGGAGCTTGTCGCCGACATTGACCACGTCCTCGACCTTGGCGATGCGCTTGCCCCTGCCGAGCTTGGAGATGTGCACCAGCCCGTCGCGGCCGGGCAGCAGCGAGACGAACGCACCGAAATCGGTCGTCTTGACCACGGTTCCGAGGAACCGCTCGCCGGTCTTGGGCAGCTGCGGGTTGGCGATCGCATTGATCTTGTCGATCGCGGCCTGCGCCGACGGGCCGTTGGTGGCACCGACGAACACGGTGCCGTCGTCCTCGATGGAGATCTGTGCGCCGGTCTCCTCAGTGATGGAGTTGATCATCTTGCCCTTGGGGCCGATGACCTCACCGATCTTGTCGATCGGCACCTTGATGGTGGTCACGACCGGCGCGTACGGGCTCATCTGGTCGGGCTCGTCGATGGCCTCGGCCATCACCTCGAGAATCGTCAGCCGCGCTTCCTTGGCCTGCGCGAGGGCACCCGCCAGCACCTGCGACGGAATGCCGTCGAGCTTCGTGTCCAGCTGCAGCGCCGTCACGAAGTCCTTGGTTCCCGCGCACTTGAAGTCCATGTCACCGAAAGCGTCTTCGGCGCCGAGGATGTCGGTGAGAGTCACGAAGCGACGCTCGGTCGTACCGTCAACTTCGACGTCGTCGGACACCAGGCCCATTGCGATGCCGGCCACCGGCGCTTTCAGCGGCACGCCGGCGTTCAGCAGCGACAACGTGGACGCACAGACCGAGCCCATCGACGTAGAGCCGTTGGAGCTCAACGCTTCTGAGACCTGACGGATGGCGTAGGGGAACTCCTCGACGCTCGGCAGCACCGGCATCAGTGCCCGCTCGGCCAGCGCGCCGTGGCCGATCTCACGTCGCTTGGGCGAGCCCACGCGGCCGGTCTCACCGGTGGAGAACGGCGGGAAGTTGTAGTGGTGCATGTAGCGCTTGCTGATTTCCGGCCCCAGCGAGTCGATCTGCTGGGCCATCTTGACCATGTCGAGCGTGGTCACACCCAGGATCTGGGTTTCGCCGCGCTCGAACAGTGCGCTGCCGTGTGCGCGAGGCACGATGGCGACCTCGGCCGACAACGCGCGGATGTCGGTGACGCCACGGCCGTCGATGCGGAAGTGATCGGTCAGGATACGCTGGCGCACAAGCTTTTTGGTCAGCGAGCGGAATGCGGCGCTGACTTCCTTCTCACGGCCCTCGTAGGTGTCGGCGAGCCGCGCGAGCACCTCGGATTTGAGCTCGTCGGTGCGCTGGTCGCGCTCGGCCTTGCCGCCGATGGTCAGCGCCTTCGCCAGCTCGTCAGTGGCCACCGAGGACACCGAGTAGTAGACGTCGTCCTGGTAATCGGGGAACACCGGGTACTCGGCGGTTTCCTTACCGGCAGCGTCGGCCAGCTCCTGCTGGGCGGTACACAACGCGGCGATGAACGGCTTGGCGGCCTCGAGGCCTTCCGCCACAACGCTTTCGGTCGGCGCACCGGCGCCACCGGCGATCAGATCGATGACATTGTCGGTGGCTTCGGCCTCGACCATCATGATCGCGACATCATCGCCGGCCTTGCGGCCCGCCACGACCATGTCGAACACCGCGTCTTCGAGCTGCTCGACGGTGGGGAACGCAACCCACTGGCCGTTGATCAGCGCGACACGCACGCCGCCGACGGGGCCGGAAAACGGCAGGCCGGAAATCTGGGTCGATGCCGATGCGGCGTTGATGGCCAGCACGTCGTAGAGATCCTTCGGATCCAGGCTCAGGATCGTGACCACGACCTGGATCTCGTTACGCAGGCCCGCGACGAACGTCGGGCGCAGTGGCCGGTCGATGAGCCGGCAGGTCAGGATCGCGTCGGTGGACGGCCTGCCCTCGCGCCGGAAGAACGACCCGGGGATACGACCGGCGGCATACATGCGCTCCTCGACGTCGATCGTCAAGGGGAAGAAGTCGAAGTGGTCTTTCGGGGTCTTGCTGGCGGTGGTTGCGCTCAGCAGCATGGTCTCGTCGTCGAGGTAGGCGACGACGGCACCGGCGGCCTGCTGGGCCAACCGGCCGGTCTCGAAACGAATGGTGCGGGTGCCGAAGCTCCCGTTGTCGATGACGGCGGTCGATTCGAACACGCCCTCGTCAATTTCTGCTACAGACATATGCGTCCGTGCGGCCTCTCTGGAATTTAT
>Ga0302326_10002959_pt1 | contig 40611 bp, 36 predicted proteins | sample Palsa_T0_3_FD_202264 | JGI IMG/M metagenome (GOLD analysis project Ga0302326, IMG submission 202264) | Peat permafrost microbial communities from Stordalen Mire near Abisko, Sweden - Palsa_T0_3 | ecosystem: Environmental > Terrestrial > Soil > Palsa > Peat permafrost | place: Sweden: Abisko... | reverse complement strand
GGCGACTTTCATGGGCTGGGCGGATGTGTTCCGCGGCGGCTTCGCCGTGCGCGCCAATGCCGACATTCCGCGCGATGCCAAAGCGGCGCGCAAGTTCGGCGCGGAGGGCATCGGCCTCTGCCGCACCGAGCACATGTTCTTCGCCGAAGACCGCATTGCGCATATGCAGGCCATGATCCTGGCGCAGGACGAAAAGAGCCGCCGCAAAGCGCTGGCGAAGCTCCTGCCTATGCAGCGCGCCGATTTCGCCGGCCTGTTCAAGGCCATGGACGGATTCCCCGTGCTCGTCCGCACGCTCGACCCGCCGCTGCACGAGTTCCTGCCCAAGCGCGAAGTGCTCATGGTCGATCTGGCCAAGCTGCCCGCCGCCGATCTCAAAGCCAAGAAGGAAATGGTCAGCCGGTATGCGCGCCTGGGCGCCACGGTGAAGGATCTGAAGAAGGTCCTGACCGGCCTCTTGGAGCGCGTCGAACAACTGCACGAGTTCAACCCCATGCTGGGCCTCCGTGGATGCCGCCTGGGCATCATGTATCCGGAGATCACCGAAATGCAATCGCGCGCGATTTTTGAAGCCGCCGTCCAGGTGGCCAAAAAGGGCGTGAAAGTCACTCCAGAAATCGAGATCCCGCTCATCGGCTCGGTGGAGGAGTTCGCCAACCAGAAGAAGATCGTCGTCCAAGTCGCCGAAGAGGTGCTCGGCAAGGCCGGCATGCAAGACTTCAAGTACAAAGTCGGATGTATGATCGAGATACCGCGCGCCGCACTTACTGCCGACTTAATAGCTAAGGAAGCCGACTTCTTCAGCTTCGGTACCAACGATCTGACTCAGACTACTATGGGTCTCTCCCGCGACGATTACACGAAGTTCCAGAAGACCTACGAAGACGCTAAGATCTTCAAGCACGATCCGTTCGCAGTGTTGGATCAGCAAGGCGTGGGTAAGCTGGTCGAGATGTGCGTGAAGCTCGGCCGCCAGACCCATCCCGGCCTTGATATCGGCGTCTGCGGCGAGCACGGCGGCGAACCGAATTCGGTGCAGTTCTTCTATCGGGTAGGACTGAACTATGTGTCTTGCTCGCCCTATCGCGTACCGATCGCCCGCTTGGCCGCGGCGCAAGCGGCAATTTCCGGCGATAAGTCGGAAGCCATGCGTACCGCGTAAATCCGAAGGTGGGGCAGGCCATCGCCGTTTGTGGCCTGCCTGCTTTTCTTTTGGGCGCATTGGAGCGATAATCGATCCATGCGCCTGATCGTACGAGCGTTCATCTTCTGCTGTACCGTCATGCTAGCCCAGTCCCCACCCGAGACATTATTCGGGGGTCTTCCAAGTGGTAGTTGTTGAGCAGCTTGGTAAGGACGCGCCTGCCACCGCTGAAGCTTTGCAATACAGCCTGTTGACGGGCACCGGCGCCGTATCCCTGATCTTCGAAGACCCGCAGGATGCCTTGAAGATCCCGCCCGGCTCGGCCATCGAGGTAACCGGCTATCGCTCCGGCGAGCAGTTCACGGTCCCCGCCGCCTCAGCCGCGAAAGTGCGGCCCGGCCCGCACATTCGAACGATGTCGGCCGCGCCCGTTCCCAAGACGATCGGACAGCGCAAGGTTGCGGTCGTGCTCGTGAACTCCCAGAACGATCAGCGGCAACTGATAGATTCCGCGACCGCAAGCTCTCAGATCTTTGGAGACACGAACAGCTATTACCAGGAAAACTCTTATGGAAACCTTTCCATTGTTGGAGATGTCTACGGCTACTTGACCCTATCGATCACCTCGGCATGCAATCAAGTAGGGCTCACGGATACGACTGGCGGCGCCGGCTTCACTGACATCGAAAAATGCCGCCATTGCCTCAGCTCAAAAATGGGGGCATCAACTTGAATGCATACGATACGGTCATGCTACTCGGTCCAAACCTCGATTCTTGTTCAGGATACGCAGAGGCCGCGGCGACCATCGGCGGCACTCGGGGATTTGTCGAATACATGACCCAGGAGCCCATCCTCGTTGATCACATCGTCGCCCACGAGATTGGGCATAACCTCGGGCTCCATCACGCCCGATTTCTCAACTGCGGTAATGCGGTTTATGTGAGCAACGCCCTGAGCGCCTGCTCCTTCGTGGAATACGGAGACGTTGATGTTATGGGGCAAACCCTTAACTCAATGCTTCACTTCAACGCCGCTTTCAAGGAATTTCTGGGCTGGCTAGCTAGCTTAGCTAGAACCGCAAGTGGATCACCGGACCCCTGGACAACCAGGTCGGTCTGGGCCACGCTACCCCTTCGCAACCTCTGTCGCAGGCGACCACTCCGGCGCAAGCGACCATCGGCGGGACGCCCGCTCATAAGCTACTTCATCGGCATGACGCCGGGTCAAGTCGGACTCGCGCAGGCTGACATTCAAATCCCGCCCACGCTCGCCCCTGGCACTTACCCCGTCCAAAATCCAGATGGGATCGTTCCTCAGCAACGCGCCGCTGATCACGACGAACTGAGGCATTTCCCCCGTCCGCAGCCGTTACTACCGGCCAGGCTCTCGCCATCCGCCCTGATCGACCTCGGCCATGATGTCCTGAATAGTCGCCTTCTCCAGCCAGAGATGACGGTCTCGCGTGTAATCGCCGCTGCCTGCCCGGTATATGCGCAAGAAGCGCGCTACACCATCCGCGCCCAACTCACGACCGAGAATCGACAGCGCGTGCCGTTCGAATTCCTCGTCGGTCATGTTAGCGGCCTGCATCACGTACGGACCCCTCGATACCAGAATAGCGGGTTCTCCACCCTGATGCGCAGCTCCCCGGCGTGCAGCCTGGCGCGGCGCAGAAGGCGATCGTCCGTCGTGAGGAGGACTTGAGCACCACCCCGCTCAGCGCAAGCGAGGTGCAACGCGTCGAAAGCGCCGAACCCGAGGGTCTGCAGAGACACGGCGCAGGTCGCATCCTTGCCGTCCGGCGTGACGATCGCGGCGGCGTGCGCATGTACTAGGGCCGCGTCGCGCCGTCGGTCCGGGTCTGGATTGCGACCGATTTCGATTGCCAGCACGGCGCTACTCACCCAATCTGCACGACCTTCACGAATCAACCCGAGAATGCCTTCAACAGCTTCCGCCTCCTCGCGAATACGAGGCTGGCTCTGGTCATCGGTGAGCCGGCTCAGGCAGCAAGCATCCAGGTAGATTCTCATCCAGGCGAGCCATCACGCGCTTTCGTCGTCGCGGATCTGATCCTCGATTTCCGTGCGGTGAGAACGAACGTAGCCCACGCGTTGGCAAGGTCTTCGGCCCGCAAAGCCGGGTACGAGCGCAGTAGATCCTCTCCACTGACTCCCAAACGCCGTGCTTGCTCGAGTACCCAAACCGCAATGCGGGTGCGTACGATACACGGCTCGCCCCCACACACTCCAGGTGTCGACTCAACGCCTGGAAAGGCGTCGTCCAAGTCTTCCACCTTCCGTAACGCACCCATTGGAGTCTTTGCTTTCAGTATAACCCGCGTTATGAGCCCATACCCATATGCAACTGGGGTCTTGGCGCGCCACGAAAAGAATCGCCGCAAGGCTCCGGCCATCGCGGCTGCCGCTCTTACTGCCGCCTTAGTAGCCATGCAAGCCGAACAATGGCCGCAAGACTCGTCCGGATCTGGCATCGGCGTCGTACACTACCTCTATGGCCCGATGTAGCTCCTGTGCCAGTGACGTATCCGAAAACAGCCGCTTTTGTCCGGCGTGCGGCGTAGCCGTCGAGAGCGAAGCGTTCGCCACCCGGACCGTAGCCATGTCCACGCCGCGCGACACGCCTCGGTCGCATGAACGCCGCGCCTCGGGCCCTCGCACCTCCTCGGGAACTTCGCAGGGCCGGTTCGCACCAGGGTACGTGCTGGGCGGGCGGTACCGGATCGTGGCCATGCTGGGCAAGGGCGGCATGGGCGAGGTATACCGTGCCGACGACCTCAGCCTGGAGCAGCCGGTGGCCCTGAAGTTCCTGCCCGAAGCCGTGGCCCGGAACCCGGAGGCCCTGGCGCGTTTCCGGAACGAAGTGCGCATCGCGCGCCAGGTATCGCATCCCAATGTCTGCCGCATGTACGACCTCGGAGAGGCCGACGGATGCTGTTTCCTGTCCATGGAATATGTGGACGGCGAGGATCTCGGGTCGCTGCTGCGGCGCATCGGCCGGCTGCCCGTCGACAAGGCTATCGAGATCGCCCGCAAGCTCTGCGCCGGGCTCGCGGCGGCGCACGCAAGAGGCGTGCTGCATCGCGATCTCAAGCCCGCTAACGTGATGTTGGACAGCCGCGGCCAGGTCCTGCTCACCGATTTCGGACTGGCGGGGCTTGCCGGCCAGATCGAGGGAGCCGAGATACGCAACGGCACGCCCGCCTACATGGCGCCGGAGCAGCTCTCGGGCCTGGAGGTGACTGCCTGGAGCGACATCTATTCGCTGGGCATGGTGTTCTATGAGATCTTCACCGGGAAGCTGCCGTTCGAGTCGAACACGCTGGCCGGCCTGATGCGGGCTCAGCAGGAGAGCCAGCCCGCCGGCCCGTCCACGCTGGTGCGCGAGTTGGATCCCATGGTGGAGCGCGTGATCCTGCGCTGCCTGCAGCCAAAGCCGGCTATGCGCCCGGCCTCCGCGCTGGCCGTGGCTGCGGCTCTGCCTGGAGGGGATCCGTTGGCTGAGGCACTGGCGGCAGGCGAAACGCCGTCGCCCGAAATGGTGGCGGCCGCGGGCGAGGGCGAGGGTCTGTCACCCGCCGTCGCAGTTTCCCTGCTGCTGGCGGTGCTGGCGTCCGTCATTGTGTATGCGGTGCTGACCCTGCGCTCCAGCGCGCTCGAACGGCTGCGGCCCGAATACTCTCCGGAGATTCTGGCGCAAAAGGCCAAGGACACGATCCAGCGGCTCGGATTCACACCGGCCGTGGCCGACGACGCCTATGGCTTCGATTGGGATAGCGGGTTCCTGGACGACGTTAACAAGAACCACAAACCCGTCGATTGGAATCAGGTTCTGGCGCAGAGGCCGCCGTTGCTGACGTTCTGGTACCGGTCGAGTCCGGCGCCGCTGACGGGGCTGGAATTCCACAACGACCTGCTGACGCCGGGAATGGTGTTCCCGGACGATCCTCCGCCGGTCGATCCGGGCATGCTTGACGTGGTGCTGGACTCCTATGGGCGGCTGCTGTACTTCAGAAGGGTGCCGCCGCAGCGGCTGGAGCCGGGGCAACCGGTACCCGTGGTGGATTGGAGCGCCTTCTTCGCCGCCGCGGGAGTGGACATGGCCGGCTATCAATCCACCGAACCCCTGTGGACGGCGGTGACGCCATCCGATGCACGCGTGGCATGGCTCGGGAGCGGAAAGCGGCCGTTGCGGGTGGAAGGCGCGTCCCTGCGCGGACACCCGGTATACTTCGACATCATCCGGCCATGGAGGCAGCCGAGCGGGCAGGATAGCGGCCAGACGTCCACTAGAGAAATCGTAACGTTCTCCTTTCTGGGCCTGCTGTTGTTGGTAGTGTGCTTGGGGGCGGCCTTGCTGGCGCGCCGCAACCTCGCGCAACAGCGGGGCGATAGGCGCGGCGCCTTCCGGCTGGCCTTCTTCATCTTCACCGTGCAGATGCTAGTGTGGCTCACGCGCGGGCACCTGGCGGCGTCGTTCGGCACGTTTGGCACATTCCTGGTGGCCTTGTGCACGTCGGTTTTCTACGGGGTGGTGATCTGGACGGTTTATATCGCGCTAGAGCCGTACGTGCGCCGGCGCTGGCCCCAAACGCTGATCTCGTGGTCGAGCGTGCTGATCGGCCGGGTGCGCGATCCGGTGGTGGGCCGCGACGTTCTGATCGGCGCCACGGCAGGTTCGGGCGTGCTGCTGATCGGCGCACTGGTCGACCTCTGGAAGCGCTATTTGGGCGGCTGGACTCCCAACCTGGACAACTCCGAAGTGCTGGCGGGAGCTCGCGGCACGCTGGCTACGTGCTTTGCCGTCGGGTCTCACGCCATTCGCGAGACGCTGTTCTTCTTCTTCCTGATTTTTCTGCTGCGGGTAGCGGTGCGCAACCAGTGGGTGGCGGCGGCTGCGTTCGCCCTGATCTTCGCGGCTGCGAATCTGGCCTCGGCCGGCCATCCACTGCTAAACGCCGCGGCTGCGTTTCTAGCCGTCGGAGGGTTCGCGTTCGTGGTCCTGCGCTGGGGCGTTCTGGCGCTGGCCATCACCCTGCTGGTGAGCAATGTCATCGGCGGCGCGCCGCTCACGGCGCATTCCTCGGCTTGGTATTTTCCGAGCGAGGTCTTCATGCTGGCCTGCATCCTGGCGCTGACCGCGTGGGCTTTCCGCACAGCCATCGCCGGACGCCGGTTGTGGAAGACAGATCTCTTCGGATAGTCGGAAAGCCCAAACCCGAGTCGACCCCATGGTGGCCTTGCGCCACGAGTAGACCGCCTGGGCAGGCTAGAATAGGTAAGATGTCTTGAGGGAGGGGTGTTGTTGCGCGCGCTGATCTTAGCCGCTGTCTTATGGACGATCGCTGCCCCCGGCCTGCGTGCTGCCACCTTCGACGAACTGGCTGCTCAGGCCGCCGCCGCCCGCCGCGCCAACCACATTCCGGAAGCCATCGAACTTTACCGGCAGGGGGTACAACTGCGTGCGTCCTGGATGGAGGGATGGTGGTTTCTCGGAACGCTTTCCTACGCGACGTACCAGTACAGCGGCTGCGAGAGCGCCTTCGACGCGTTCGTCAAGCTGGATGACAAACGCGCACTGGCGTGGTCGTTGCTGGGCCTCTGCGAGTTTGAGACCGGCAAGTACGATCCGGCGCTGGACCACCTGCGGCAAGGTCTGGCGCTGGGCAAGGATCTGCCTCCCGAAGTCGAAGCCGGGGTCCGGTTTCACTACGGGCTGTTGTTGTCCAGGGCTGGATTCTTCGATCAAGGGAAGCGGGAACTGGAGCGGTATGCGCGGGGGGGCGCGCACGAGCCCATGCTGATTGAGGGTCTTGGACTGAACGCTCTCCACCAGCCCTTGCTGCCCAAGGAGGCGCCGGCCGAGCGCGTGGATGCGGTCATGCAGGCGGGGACGGCGGCCCGTTTCTGGATTCTTGGCGAGAACGATAAGGCGGAAGCCGGGTTTCAAGAGTTACTGCGCGATTACCCGGCTGTAGCAGGCGGTCACTACTTATATGGCACTTACTTGAGTTACGCTCGCCCGGAAGACGCGATGGCGGAATTCCGGCGTGAGTTGGAGTTGAACCCGGCTAACGCCGATGCGGGGGCGATGCTGGCGTTGCTGCTGGTGTATGCCAACGACCTCCCGGGCGCATTGCCGTACGCCCGGAAGGCGGCTGCCGAACGGCCAGCGTATGCCTTGACAGAGTATGTGTATGGAAAGGTCCTGTTGGCGATGGGAGACCTGCGGCCGGCTATCGCCAGGCTCGAGACCGCGGAGCGTTTGGACCCGGCGGCCCTCGAATACCACATGGCGCTTGCCGGCGCGTATTCCTGGGCGGGCCGCCACGAGGACGCGCGCCGGGAGCGGCGGTTGTCGATGGATATGGCGACGGGAGCGAAACGCCCCGAACTAAATGCGCAAAGCGCCCGCGGCGGCGCGCCCCCTCCGGAAACCATCGACAAAACGATAAAGCAATGACCGATGGATGTCCAGGCACGCGCCAGCCGTGGCTCGTCACCGCAGTCTGGGTGGCGCTGGCTGGCGTCGCACAGGCGGCCCCACCGCGCCCCGCGAAAGTCACATGCGCCACCTGCCATCGCGCAGAGGCGCAATCCCAGCCGGGGACCGCCATGGGGATCGGCATGGAATTGCCTGCGAACCAGGAAGCGTTGCAGGCGCACCCCAAACTGACAGTGGAAGAGAACGGATACCACTACAACCTAGAGCGCAAGAACGGCGCCGGCACATATACGGTAAGCGACGCATCCGGCGCGCTAAGTCTGCCGATTAAATACGCTCTCGGAGTGCACAACCTGACCTTCGTACTGGAGTATCAGGGCAGCTTCTACGAGAGCATGGTGACTTACTACCAGAAGATCGAGGGGCTGGGCATCACCATGGGAGACGAACGCATTCGCCCCCACAATCTGACGGAAGCCATGGGCCGGAAAGTCTCGGATCAGGAGATCATGGCGTGCTTCAATTGCCATGGCACTGGCGGCGTGAGCCAGGGTAAGTTGACGCTCGATTCGCTGCGGCCGGGCTTGACCTGCGACCATTGCCATACCGGCGCCGATGCGCACATGCAAGCCCTGGCCGGCGGCAAGCCAGCGCCCGTTCCGCGGAAACTGGGAGAGATGGCGGCCGAGGAGATGTCGAACTTTTGCGGGCAGTGTCATCGTACCTGGGAATCCGTGGTCGGCCTGCGTCTGTTCGGCGAGAAGAATGTCAGGTTTCAGCCGTATCGCCTGGCCAACAGCCAATGCTTCCTGGGAGACGACAAGCGGATACGCTGCACGGCTTGCCACAACCCCCACGTGGACCTGGTTCGCGAGGATGCCAGTTATGACCGGGCTTGTCTCGCGTGCCATAGCGCGACCCAGAAGACCTGCCCGGTGGCCGATAAGAACTGTGTAAGTTGCCACATGCCGAAAGTATTGGCGGCGGAAACTCCGGCGCTATTCACGGATCATCAGATACGCGTGGTGCACGCGGGGGATCCGTATCCGCAGTGAGCGATGCCATAGCTTCACCAGCCCAGGTTGCGCATCTTCTCCAGAATATCGGCGCTCAATTGCTCCATGCGCGCGGGCTTGCGCGTGAGCGGAGACGGAATGATGGCCGCCAGCCGCGCGGATTCTTCGCGCCCCAGACGCGCTGCCGGGATGCTGTAGTAGTAGCTCGCGGCGGCCTCCGCGCCATAGATGCCCGGCCCCCACTCGATGGTGTTGAGGTAAAGTTCCAGCACGCGCCGCTTGCCCAGGATCAAGTCGGCCGCCGGCGTGATGGTAAACTCGATGGCCTTGCGCACCACCGAGCGGCTGGTTGTCAGAAACAGATTCTTCACCAATTGTTGCGTGATGGTGGAAGCCCCGCGCCCGAGCTTGCCGCGGTCGAGATCGCGATCCACGACTTTGTGCAGTTCGGTCCAATCGATGCCGTGGTGCTGATAGAAGCGCTCGTCTTCGGAGGCGATCACGGCGTGCTGCAGGTCCTTCGAGATGCGCCCGAGCGGTACGAAGACGTAGCGTTTCCGATAGGGCCGCCGGTGGATCGCGGCTTCCACGCGGCGCTGGATTTGCACCATGGTTACCGGCGGGTCGATCCACTTCAGCGCCAGCAGCACGGCGCCGCATAAGGCGTAGAAGCCCACCACCAGCGCCGCAACCCAGAACAGGATACGGCGCCACAGGCCACGTTTGCGTTTGGCAGGCCGCTTCAATGGGGCGGCAGGTTTACGCACGGCTGACCCTGTAGGCTGTTCCGGCGTGGGTGTCGATGCGGATGACCTCGCCGCTCGATTGCGCCTGCACGGACTGGCCACCCGGAAGGGCCCTCACGGCTACGCGATCCGGATGCCACGGGTTCGCGATGCGCACCACGCCGCCCTTCTCGCTCAAGATCTCCACCGCTGAGACCTGCCGGCCGTCCCACGCCGCGCTGACCAGAAAGGCTCCGCGCGCGCGCAGATTCCGAAAGCGCGCCGGCCCCAGTTTCACAGTGTTCGGAAACAGGCGCAGGATTCCCGAGTAGCTCTGCAGCATGCATTCGTTCAACACCGCCGGCAGCGAGAGGTTTTCGGTCCAGACACCCATGCGCATCATGAAATCGAAATCCGTGGTTACCGGGTAACGTCCGCCAGTCTGCCGCACGCGGTCCTGCACGATCCCGTTGGGCATTTGGCAGTAGCGCACTTCATCTTTGAACCATGCGAGATCGAGCATGCCCAACCGGGCGCGAATCAACGGCTGATACACGATGTCGTTGCCGCCCTCAAGGCGAATCGTATCGGCTGTCCGCCGCGCGATTTCGAGATCCCGCGCCGGGCTGCCCAGCCCTACCTGCTCGCCCGGAAAAACCGGCGCGAGCGTCACCGGAATGTTGTAGATCCAGCCTGTGGGCGCGTTTCGCACGTCGATCCAAACTTCGCCCCCGGTACTTTCGGCCGTGGGATAGGATGCCAGGTTCGCGTGCAGCTCCGCCCATCCCGAGCGCTCGTCCGCGTCCACGCCGAGCTTCCCGGACGCCTCCACTACGGCGTTCAACAGAAACCGCGCCAGCGCCAGGTCCATAATGCAATCCTGGTTCAAACGGTCACCGGCGGTGAACCCCCAATTCTCCGGCGACACCGTCGGATTGAGATGCAGCTTCCCGTCATCACCGCGCCTGGCGTATGCCGCGATGAACTGCGCGGCCTCCTTCAACGGCCGGTACACGCGGCGCAGCACCCCTTCGTCGAGCGTATAAAGGTAGTGCCACCAGAGACTCTGCACGGTCCAGGGCGTTTCGCAGATCTCGTATGCCCAGGGCGGCGCTGGATACGGCACCACGGGGCTGGGCACGGGATAAGCCGAGTGCGGGAAGTACGCGCCCGGCAGGCCGAACTGATTCTTGGCAGTGGCCTCCGCCATCGGCAGCAGGTTCTCGACGATCTCGATGTAGGGCAAATGCTGATCGGCATGGTTGCTCGAAAACACGCCCCAGAAAACCTGCTGCGTGTTGTAGTTCATGTGGTAGTCGCCATGCCAGGCCGTGCCGATCGTGCCGCTGGTCCAGTTGCCGAACAGGCCGGGCGCCACTTTGCCCTCGCGTAGACAGCAGCCCAGCCAGTATTGGTTGTGATACCAGAGCCGCTCCAACTCCGCGTCTTCCAGCGCCACCGCCGAGCGCGACCAATAGTCTTTCCAGAACGCCTCGGATTCGTTCTGTATCTCGCGCGCGGGGCGCTTCGAGAGTCCTTGGACCACGCGCGCGGCTTCCGCGGCCGGACCGGCATGATCGCGCGGCGTGTACAGCACGATGTCCAGCCGAAGGGGTTGGGTGGCGGCACCGCGGAACACGGACTGGCCGGCAGGCCCGTCCGGCGTCCAGTCGCCCTGCACCACACCATGCAGAGCGAAGCTCCTGTCGGCCGGCGATGGCGGCGGCTCCGGCGTGGCGGCGGTTGGCGCGGTGGCCGGAAAACGCTGTAGGCAGGTAAACTCCGCCGACCCATCATTGCGCGCCACGCTGGTTTCGGGCGCGGGAAGCTTCGCTTGCTCGTCGATGTTCGGGTAATACCCTACCGCCCCAAACGGCGCGGCCTCTTCGGACCACACACAAACATGGCCGGCCGCCGTATTCACGAAGCAGGACAGGTGGACCGCTCTCCCGCCGCGCTCCAGTTCCAGCGAGAACAGCCCGCTCGCCGGGTCCAATTCCTGGCGAACCACGCGAAACGCGGGAACGTCCCAATGCACCCATACGATCCCGCAGGGCCACGGCCGGGGCCAACTCTTCCGGTATGACGAGGTGACCTTTCCGGCGTAGTCGCGCAAAGCCGGGTTGGTATTTTCCAGATAAATAGCTTCCGGCTTGCCCTGCTGTTTGCTCTCTTCGCTGGCTCGTTCCCACAACTTCCGCACCTCGGCGAATGGGAGCACGTGGCTCGCGTGCTCCTCACTCACCCGGATATCCCACGAATCGGATTTTCCGATATGCAGCCCGAGCGCGTCCGGGCGGACCGTGATGCACACGCCGATGTCGCCGTTGCCGAGCAGCATGCCTTCGAAGAAAGCGGGCGTGGGCACGGTGCGGACGATTTTGTGCCGGCGCGCTATGCGGAATCCATCGAGCCCAGGGGGTGCGGCAGTTTCGGCTCCCATCGCCGAAGCGGCGGGCAGGCAGGCGGCGCCGAGCATGAAGTTTCTGCGGCTGGTTGGCATCGATCTTCTATAATAATTCCTGCCTGACTTCACCGCAGCCGCTGCGAGATAGCGTCCAGAAATTCATCCTCCCGGTCCAGGTGCAGCCCGATCCGCAGCCAGTAGAGTGGCAGCGGCGCGAGCAGGTGGCCGGGGTCATCACAGAGGTTGACCAGATCCTTCTCGGTAGTCAGCACTGCCTCGATGCCATCGTCGCGGAATTGGCGGCCCATATAGCGCAACTCGCGCGCAATGTACGCGTGGTGATCCTCGTATTCGATGCGGATGGGCACGTGTAGTCCGAGAGCCGTCAGCGTGTACCAGAAATACCCTGGATTACCCAGTCCGCAGAAAGCGGCCACGCGCTTATACGGCAGGGCATCGGCGGCGATCGTTTCGCCGGTGGCCGCGGAAACCCATGCTTCCGGTTGCGCACGGGCATGGAAGACGGGCGCGCGCGGATTCTGACGCCGCAGGAAATGCTCGGCGGCTTGGGCTACGCGGCCGGACTCGCTGCGCGTGACCACGAAGATATCCGCGCGGGACAGGCCCGCCAGCGGCTCGCGTAAGCGGCCCAGCGGCAGCACATAGCCGCCGCCGAAAGGGTCCAGCGCATCCACCAGCAAGATGTCCAGGCGGCGATCCAGCCGCACGTGTTGAAAGCCGTCGTCCAGCACGATCACGTCGATGCCGAACTCCTGCTCCAGCAATCGGCCCACGCGCCAGCGGTCCGCGCCGATGCCCACCGGCGCCACGCCCGCGCGCAGGAACAACTGCGGCTCATCGCCGGACTGGCTGACGGGAACGTGCGCGCCGGCGGCCACAACCTGGTGCGAATGCGGCGAGTGGCGGCCGTACCCGCGCGTGAGGATGCCAGGCTTCCAACCGCCGTCCTTCAGCCGGCGGACGAGATGGAGGACCATGGGGGTTTTGCCGGTGCCGCCCACTGTGATATTGCCGACGCTGATGACAGGCGCTTCCAGGCGACGGCGGCGCGCGAGGTCGCGGGCGCGCTGGTGCTTGCCGCCCCAGATCCAAAGCCACGAGAACATCCGGAGGAACGCAAAGCCAGGCTGGGCCGGGCGGTACAGAGGCACATGCCGGGCAAAGATCTCGCTGACCTGGCTGGCCGCATAGGCGGTGGCCCCTTGCCGGGTGCGCGCGCAGCGTGCCGCCTTCGCACCCAGGTCCGCGGCGCGTGCGGGGTGCTCCAGGATATCCGAAACAGCGGCCGCCAGACTATCTGCATCGTGCACTTCGACCAGTGCCCCGGCCGCTCGGAAATCGGCCGCGATTTCGGCGAAGTTTTCCATATGCGGACCCGCCACGATAGGGCGGGCGGCCAGCGCAGGCTCCAGGATGTTGTGGCCGCCGCGGGAGGCAAGTGTACCTCCCATGAACACCGCGCCCGCCAGGGGGAACAAGCTGGCGAGCTCGCCGATGGAATCCAGCAGCAGGACGCCGGGCAGCGGCAGTTCGCCCGATCCGGCCAACCCGGAGCGGCGCACGAACGGGATGCCTGCGCGCTCCAGGGCCTGCGCCGCTCGATCGAAGCGCTCCGGCTTGCGGGGGGCCAGCAGGAGCAGCAACGCCGGCTGGCGGGCGGACACCTGCCGGAAGGCCGCAATGACGACAGCATCTTCATCGGGGTCGCCGGCGGCGGCAGGCGGCATGGTACTGGCCGCGATCCATACCGCGCGCGGATGGAGACGTTCGATCATGCGGCGGACAGGCGATTCGGGCGCTGCCTCGCGCGCCTCGAAATCGTATTTGAGATTGCCTGCGGCGCGTACCTTTTCCGGGGGCGCCCCAATGGCAATCCAGCGCTGCCGCATCTCTTCACTCTGCGCGAGCAGCAGATCGACTTGCGCGATCGCGCCGCCCAGGAACCAGCGCAACGCGCGATAATGCCCCAGCGCGCGGCCGGAGATGCGGCCATTGATCAACAGCAGGCCCGCGCCGGCACGCTTGGTCTCGCGAAACAGGTTGGGCCAGATCTCGGTTTCCATGACGATCGTTAGAGACGGCCGCAGCGCCCGCAGCACGCGGCGCACGGCGAAGACGTAGTCGAGCGGCGCGTAGAAAACGCCGCCGAGGTCCTGTAGTTTTTCGATGGCGGTTGCGTATCCGGCCAAGGTGGAGACGGAGACGAAGACCGGTGAACGGGGTAGGCGCAGGCGCAGTTCCCGGACCAATTCCACGGCCGAAATCACTTCGCCAACCGAAACGGCGTGCAACCAAATCGCACCGGGGACGGTCTGTTTAAAGGAGGCGGGCAGGAATCCACAGCGCTGCCTGAGGGTACCGAAGTAGGCGCGCCGGCGCAGGCCGCGCCCCAGGAAATAGAGCAGGAGAATGGGCCAGCCGAGCGCCTGAAGGAGGCGGTAGAGTAAATAAATGCCTTTTATTTTCAAACGGTTGGCTCTCCTTACGAGTATAGCCATGGTTATAGCGATGGTGCTGGCGCCGGACAAGGCGCTGCCCGACAAGAAAGAAGACACCAAGTTCACTCCTCTGGCGGCGTCCAGCTATGCGTCACGCCAGACCAGCGAGAAGATTACCATCGGGGTACTGCCGTATTTCAACGATGAGGATACGCGCCCCGTGTTCGGCAAGAACAATCCCTACAAATATGGTGTGCTGCCGGTGCTCGTCGTGATCCAGAACGACAGCCCCAAGACCATTCGGGTGCAATCGCTGCAAGCGGCGTGGATAGGGCCAAATCGCGATAGGGCCGAGGCTACGCCCGCTAAGGATGTCCGGTACCTGACCGCGCCCAGACGGCCCAACGCGACTCCGGGGGTGCCGGCACTCATCGGGCACAAGAATCCGCTGGACACCTGGGAGATTGAGGGGCGCGCTTTCGCCGCCCAGGTGCTACCGCCGGGGCAGTCCGCCAGCGGGTTTTTCTACTTCCAGACCGGATATCAAAAGGGCTCGAGCCTCTACCTGAGCGGGATGAGCGAGGCGGAGTCGGGGCAGGAGTTGCTCTATTTTGAAATTCCGATCGTAGATAAATGAGCGCCGCGGCCGGTCGGCCGCCGTGACGATTGAACACTCGACGCAACGGATACGTCAATTCGCCCGTCTGATAAACTACACGGAGAAGTGCGCGTGAAGGTTCTATTCTTCGGAGTGCTAAGGGACGTGGTAGGCCGGGCCGAGGACCAACTCGACCTGGACACGGGCGTCACGCTGGGCGGCGTTTTCGAGCATTACAGCAGCCGGTTTCCGCGTATGCGGGAGATGGCCGGCAGTATCCTGCTGGCGCGCAACCAGGAATTCGCCGGTCCAGGCACGCAAGTCGCGGACGGCGACGAGGTCGCCTTCCTTCCGCCCGTCAGCGGCGGTTCGGCGTCGCCGCGCGAGATTTCGGAGAACGGCAACTTTTTCGCCTTGACCTGGCATCCCATCGTCCCCCCCAAGATCGCCGGCCGCCTGCTACGGGGGGAGGACGGCGCGGTGGTCACCTTCGAGGGCGTGGTCCGCAACAACACGAATGGCCGCCTGACGCACTACCTGGATTACGATTGTTACGAGCCGATGGCCATCAAGCTGATGGCCCGCATCGGCCGTGAAATTGCGGCGAGTTACGCCATCGACCGGATCGCCCTGGTGCACCGGCTCGGGCGCATCCTGATCGGGGAAACCAGCGTGGCGGTGATCGTGACGGCGGCGCATCGCAGGGCAGCCTTCGAAGCCGCGCTGGAGGGGATCGACCGGTTGAAGCGTGTGGTGCCCATTTGGAAAAAGGAGCACTTCGCGGACGGCGAAGTCTGGGTGGAAGGAGAGTGGGACCGCAATGCTATCGTCGCTCAAGGCATGGCTCAAAGCGGTTAGCGCCGGCCTGGCGCTGGCGGCGGCCTTGGGCGCGCAGATCCGTGTCGACGTGCGATTGGTGCGGGTGCTGGCCACCGTCAAGAATCCCGCCGGCGAATTGGTAGGCGCGCTGAACAAGGAAGATTTCGAGATTCTGGACAATGGCGTCGCGCAGCAGATCGCGATCTTCGAGCGGCAGACCGAGCAGCCCCTTTCGGTGGCCATGTTGGTGGATGCCAGCGGATCCACCGCCAAGGATTTGAAGTACGAAGTGGATTCAGTAGTGCGCTTCTTCAAGGCGCTGTTTGCGGAGGGCAACCCCAAGGATGCAGTGGCGCTTTACAGCTTCAATTACCAGGTGACGTTGCACAACTTCTTCACCCATAACCAGGGCCCGCTCGAACACTCGCTGCGAACTATTCAAGGTGAGGCGGGAACTTCCATGTACGACGCGATCTACTTCGCCTCCCGCCACCTGGAGGAGCGCGAGGGGCGCAAAGTGATGATCATCGTCACCGACGGCGGGGACACCACCAGCGTGAAGGATTTTCACGCTGCGCTCGATTCCGCGCAGTTGGCTAATGCGTCGATATATCCGGTGCTGGTAGTGCCGATCACCAACGATGCGGGCCGCAATCTCGGCGGGGAGCATGCCCTCACCACCATGGCGCTGGGCACTGGAGGGCGGGTGTTTCAGCCCACGTTGGGGCAGGCGCTCGATACCGCGTTCACCGACATCATCAAGGACCTGCGCACGCAATACCTGTTGGCCTACTACCCGAAAGACGTGCCGCTGACCAAGAATCGCTTCCACCGTTTGCAGGTGCGCTCGCGCCGCCCGGATTTGCGAGTGACCGCCCGCAATGGCTATTATGGGGAAGCAGAGCATCAGGAGAGCCAGCTACGTCAAGACCAGTCGGAAAACCCGGGAACCGCCCTCCCGAACAAACCTTCGAAGAAGTGAGATACCTCAAGCATCTGATCGAGGCCGAAACCCCGGTGCGTTTGAAACTCACCGATGGCGAGGAGGTTTCGGGCACCATCGAGTATTACGATCATTCTTTCATCCGGCTGACGCGCAAAGACGGTCCCAACCTGTTTATCTATAAGCACGAGATCAAGTATCTGGTGGAAGGCGGCTAGCCAATTTGCCCTCCCACCTGGAAACCGCCATAGAAATCGCGCGCGAAGCCGGCGCGCTGCTGGCCACCTACTTCGCGCGGCGCGTGCCTTTCGAGTTGAAGGGCGAGTTCGACCTGGTGACGGAAGCCGATCGCGCATCCGAAAAACTGGTGATCGAGCGGTTGCAGTCGCACTTTCCGCAGCACGGCATCGTAGCCGAGGAGGGCGGCGGCCACACCAGCCCATCGGAATACCGCTGGTATGTGGACCCGCTGGACGGCACCACCAACTTCGCGCATTCCTTTCCCATCTTCAATGTGACGCTGGCGCTGGAACGCGCCGGCGAGATGGTGGTAGGGGTGGTTTTCGATCCGATCCGGCAGGAGATGTTCACCGCGGAGCGCGGCTCCGGGGCGTGGCTGAATAATGGGCTCAGCGTAAGCCGCATAGGCGTTTCGGCAGTCAGCCGCCTCGATAGCAGTCTGCTATGCACTGGCTTTCCCACCAGGCGGCGGCACCTGAGCGTGAACGTGCACTTCTACCATCAGCTAGCGATGGCTACCCACGGGGTGCGCCGGACCGGCTCGGCCGCCATCGACCTGGCGTGGGTAGCCTGCGGACGTCTGGACGGGTTTTGGGAGTTCGGACTGAAGCCATGGGACATGGCGGCGGGCAGGCTGCTGGTCGCCGAGGCCGGCGGCCGGGTATCCGACATGCGCGACAAGCCGCACGATTTCGACTCGCCGCATCTATTGGCGGATAACGGCCACCTGCACGGGCAAATTGTGGAGATCTTCGGCGAGGTATTTGAAGGGCGCTATCGCGTGCCCATTCCGCTCATTTCCCGTTCTTCGGATTGCGCTTGACGAAGTCGTCCAGCCAGGCGATGAGGCCCTTGAGCTTGCCGTCGAATTCCTGCATGGCCAGTTCGTGATGGGCCTTCCACGCTTCGTCGCGTTTCTTCTGTTCGATCTCGTATTCAATCTGCTGAGCTAGAAACTCTTCCCAAGCTTCTCTGGTGGCCGCATGCTTGCGTTCCATGGCGGCCATCACGACCAGTTGGTCTTCCAGGTCGCGGCGCGATGCCTCCAGCATTTTGAGGCGCTTCTCGTGGTCGTGCAGGATGGGGTCGAACGGGGCCATAGCCGAGCTTGGCTTTAGGATAGCATCCGCCGCGCAAGTTCGTTGATGTCCGGGTTTTCCAGCAACACCTTCGGGGCGCCATGTTTCGCGACTTGGATCATTGCGCGGCCCACCTGTTCCGTGGTCGTCACGTACTTCGGAAATGCCGCGCGCAGCAAGGGAAGCAGCGGCCCCATTACCGCGTAAGAAATCCGGACAAGCTTGGTCTTCGACTTGATCCCGTGGAGCGGCACAATCACTCCGGGACGGAACATATAAGCCGCCTTGAAGGGCAGCCGGAGCAGATCGTTTTCAGTCTTGCCCTTCACCCGCGCCCACATCGTGCGGCCCTGCTCCGAACTGTCCGTGCCCGTACCCGAGACATACACAAACGTCATTCCGGGGTTGAGGCTCGCTAGCGGGCGCGCCGCCGCCAGCGTGAAATCGTAAGTGATATGCCGGTAATCCGCCTCCTTCATACCCACCGACGAAACGCCCAGGCAGAAGAAACACGCATCGAAGCCCGACAGCTGGTTTTCAATCGAGGAGAAATCCAGGAAATCGCGATGCACCAGTTCGCGCAGTTTCGGGTCCCGCCGGCCAGTCGCGCTGCGTCCGATCGAAAGTACGCTTTGGACATCGGAATCGAGCAGGCATTCGCGCAGAACGCCTTGCCCGACCATTCCGGATGCCCCGAAGAGAACCACGTTCACCCGTTCACCCCCCAGCGCTCCAGCTTGTCCGCGATGTCCGCATTGCCAAGTTCCCGCGCCCATTGGGCGGGTGTCCGGTTAGTCTGCGTATCCGTGAGCGAGGTGTCCGCGCCGCGGGCCAGAAGTTCCTGGACCACTCCGGCGCGCCCCGTGTACGCCGCGTAGTGCAGCGCGCTCTGCCGGCAATAGGGCGTCGCATTCACGTCCACGCCGCCGTCGAGCAACGCGCGTACTGTCGACAGCCGGCCGTGCATGGCCGCCACGATCATGGCAATCTCGCGCGCGGGGGCGTCCCGAGCGACTGGAAACGAGAAGCGGCCGGCCCGATCGTCCGTCCGGCGCACGATCCCATCGGTGCCCGTGCCGGTGGCCAGCATGTGGCGGACTACGTCGGTACGGCCCAATCCGGCGGCGTAGATCAGGTTGTCGACGCGCGCGCCCCGCAGCACCAGACGTTCGGCCGCTTCGGTGTACCCGAACAGGAGCGCACACCCCAGAGGCGCGCCGTCACCGGCCACGCCGTCGACGCTGGCGCCATGATCGGCCAGCGCATCCACCAGACTTGCCTGCACACCCGCCAGGTATGGGTGGACGCTCGAGACCGTCAAACATAGGGTGGTGTCGCATGTACTGTAGATCGGCGCCACGGCGTCGGCCTCGGCGCCCGCTTCCAGCAGGATACACGCGATTGCGGGCGCATTGCCGGGCGAGCGCTGCACTTCAACCCCATTAGCGGCGAGATAGTGCAGAAGAGTCGCTCGGTGAGCGAATGGGGCGCGCTCATGGACCAGGGCGGGGTGGGCTTGCAGCAGCGCGCGGAGGCCATGCTCGTCGCCGGTGACGATGGCATCGACTGCTTGCGAAAACGGCGTGGCCGTGCTCATGGATTCTATTTTCGCGCGTTTAACAGGACTCTCAGGCTTGCTTTCCGCCCTTCGACCGTTTAGCATCACCTTAGTGGAGGGGCTTACATGCCATCGCAGAAAATGAGCCGCCGCGGGCTGTTCCGGTCGGGAGCAGCGCTAGCCGCCGCGGGAGTGTCCGCTGCTATTCCGGAACAGGTTTTGGCCGCGCCCGCGCGCGCGCTTGAATTGGGCAGCAATCTGTACGAGTCAATCGGGGTCACGCCGCTGGTTAATTGCCGGGGCACGTTTACGATCATTACGGGATCGCAGAGCTTGCCTGAGGTGAAGCGCGCCATGGAAGCGGCATCGCACGCCTACGTCCACATGGACGAGCTGATGGATGCGGTGGGGCAGCGTCTGGCCGAACTGACCAAGGCCGAATGGGGGATTGTCACCGCGGGATGCGCGGCGGCATTGACCCACGCCACTGCCGCCTGCATTACGGGCGGCGATCCGGAAAAGATGCAGCGCGTTCCCAACCTGACGGGGCTGAAGAGCGAAGTGGTGGTGCCGCGCTATTCCCGCAACGAATACGACCACGCGGTGCGCATGCTGGGCGTAAAGATGGTGGAGGTGGAGACCGCCCCGCAGTTCGAAGCGGCGCTGGGGCCGCAGACGGCCATGGTGATGATCCTCTCCTGCCCGGCCGCGGAGAAGGGCGAGCTGTCCATCGAGAATGCCTGCGCGATGGCGCGGCGCAAGGGCGTCCCCGTGATCGTGGATGCGGCTGCCGAGACGCTGACGATACCCAGCATTCACCTGGCGCATGGCGCGAACATGGTGGCATACAGCGGCGGTAAGTGCCTGCGCGGTCCGCAGGCGGCGGGTCTGCTGTTGGGGCAGAAGGACCTGGTGCGCACGGCGTGGATCAACAGCGCGCCGCACCACGCGTTCGGCCGCTCGCTGAAAGCCGGCAAGGAAGAGATCATGGGCATGTTGGCGGCGGTCGAGATGTGGGTGAAGCGCGACCACGACGCGGAATGGAAGCAGTGGCAAGTGTGGCTGGATTCCATCGCGGCGCAGGCCACCCAAGTGCCCGGCGTAACCAGCGAGATCCTGCAGCCCGAGGATCTCTCAAACCACGCCCCGCGCCTACGCCTGCATTGGGATGCGGCGCGCATCGGCATCACCGGCGCCGAGGCGGAGGACATTCTGTGGCACGGGCAGCCGCGCATTGCGGTGGGCGATGGTAGCGGCACGCGGCGTGATAACCGGCCGAGTTCCCTCACTATCATGCCCTATATGATGATGCCGGGGGACGACAAGATCGCTGCCGTGGCCATTCACAAGCTGCTGGCGAATCCGCCGCATATCACGGTTCCCGCACTGGAGCCGGCCAGCGTGGACGTCGGCGGGGAGTGGGCCGCAGACCTGACCTTCATCTCGGGGTCGTCGCGCCACCACCTGACCATTGAGCAGCGCGAAGGCCAAATCAGCGGCGTGCATCATGGCGGTATTTTGACCGGGAAGTTAACCGGCGCGGTGGAAGGCCGCCGTGTCACGATGCGCTGCGCGGAGCGTATCGAAGGGGCCACGCTACATTACGAATTCTCGGGCGACGTGGCGGACGGACGGATCGAGGGGGTGGTGAAGTTGGGCGAGTACGGGCAGGCCCGATGGAGCGCGCAGCGGGCTTGAGCGTACATGATCCGCATTGTTGCGATCGAGCGGGAGTACGGCGCGGGCGGCTCCGCCATTGCACTGAAGCTGGCGGAGCGCTTGGACTGGAAGGTGTGGGACCAGGCGTTGACCGCGGAGATTGCGCGCATGGCGCGTTGCGACCAGAATTCCGTGGCGCGGCTTGAGGAGCGCGTCGATCCGCTATTCTACCGGCTGATGAAGGTGTTCATGCGCGGCAGCTATGAACGGAGCCTGCCGGTGAACGGCCTGGAACATCTGGATGCGGACAGCATGGTGGTCTTCATGCAGCGCGTGATCGAAGGCGCGGCGGCCGCGGGCAATTGCGTGATCGTGGGCCGGGGCGCGCCGTACCTGCTGCGCGGCCGCCCGGACACCTTTCACGTGTTCGTGTATGCGCCGCTCGAAGAGAAGATCCGGCGCGTGCGCGCACTCGGCAAGAGCGAGGCGGAAGCCGTCGAGTTGGTGGGGGCCATCGATCAGGATCGCGCCATTTTCGTGAAGAAGTACTTCGGGAAAGAGTGGCCCAGCCGGGACCTGTATCATCTGATGATCAACTCAAAGGTGGGCGACGACGTGGTGGTGCGCACGATTCTGGACGAGATGGCAACTTTGAATCAAGCCTCGCGCTAGCCTGAAGCACTCTGATGGAGCGGCGCCGTGGCGGGCAACGTGAAGAAGAATGTCGACCCTTTGCCGACTTCCGACTCAACCCGGATCCGGCCGCCATAGCGCTCAACGAGCCTCTTGCAGGTGGCCAGCCCGATCCCGGTGCCCGGATACTGCTGGCCGTGGAGCCGTTTGAAGAGCTCGAAGATTTGCGTTCGGTACTGCGGGGGAATGCCTTGACCGTTGTCGGATACCGAAAACAGCCACTCCTTGCCTGACTCCCGCGCCGCAATGTGAATGCGGGGGACCTCCTGGCGCCGATATTTGAGGGCGTTGCCGACCAGGTTCTGGATCAGTTGCTCGAGATGGGTATTATCTCCCAGGATCGCGGGAAGCGGGTCAAAGGTGACCACCGCCTTGTTTTCTTCGATAGACCCGTGCAGATTGCCAAGAGCCATCGCCACAACCTCTTCCATCTGAAGGGTGCTCAGAGGCCTGTTGGTGACTTCGCCGGCTTTAGCGTAATCCGTTAACGCGTCGATGAGCAGGCCCATCCGGTCGGCAGCGGCTACGATAAACTGCAAACACTCCGCGCTCTTCGCGTCGAGCTGCGATCCGCCGCGGAGCTGAACAAGTTGAGTGTAAGCGGTGATGGTGCGCAAGGGTTCCCGAAGATCGTGGGAGGCCGCGTAGGCGAAGTGCTGCAGTTCGACATTCGTTCGTTCCAGCAATTCGGAATGTCTGGCGAGCGCGGCGGCGGCCTTCTTCTCGGACAGTTCGGCTTCCCGTCTTTGGGTAATGTCGCGAAACACCATCACCACGCCGGTGATGCTCCCTTTCGCGGAGCGGATGGGAGCGGCGCTGTCGTCAATCGAGATGCGACGGCCGTCCTTCGCCGTGAGGGTGGTGTGGTTGGCAAGACCGGCGATGCCGCCCTCACGCAACACCTTGCCGACGGGGTTCTCGACAGGCAAGCCGGTTTCTTCGTCGGTGATGCTGAAGATTTCTTCGAGGGGCTTACCCGCCGCCAGTGCCTGTGTCCACCCGGTCAAGGACTGGGCGACCGGATTCAAAAAGACGATCTTCCCGCCGGCGTCGGTGGTGATAACGCCATCGCCAATGCTGGAGATCGTCGTTTGCAGCAAATCGCGCGCCTCCTTGGCTTGCTCCTCGCTCCGCTGAAGATCCTCGATCAAGCGCAGACGGTGGCGCGTGCCTTTCCGAATCGAGATGGTTGCCAGTGCCAGGAGCACGAAAACGATAGAACTCCCAATGATGCTGGTGAATCCTGCTTGATAGGCACTGGCTCGCACCTGCTCTCGCTGCTGTCCCAATAGGTCGTAACTGGCCGTTTGGATTTCCGCGCAGATCGCCCGAATTCGATCCATGGCCGCCTTTCCGCGATCGGTGCGGACTATGGCAAGAGCCGGGTCGAGCCCCTGGCTTCGGCGAAGCTCAATGGTCTGGGCTAATTCATCCATCTTCGCCCGCACCAGCGGTTTCAACGTTTCGACGCGCCGGAGCTGCACAGGATCGCGGCCGGATTCCAGGCGAGCGAGGGCATCCAGATTGGCGGGTATTTCCGCGAGGGCGTGCCGGTAGGGCTCCAGGTAAAGATCGCTTCCGGTTAAAAGAAATCCACGCTGCCCCGCTTCAGCGTCCTTTAATGACGAAAGAAGCGCGGTGGTTCCGTCTACGACCTGCCGGGTGAGTTGCGCCTCCTGTCTATTGCGTTCGAAGGCGGCCCATGCGCGGTAAGTCAGAACAGCAGAGACGAGCACCAGCACGAGCGCAATGAGCAAGGATAGGCGTTCGGCCTCCCGCCGGATTTTGAGGCTGGTTTTCATCGATCTGTTACCATCTTCGGCTCGGCTATGACGAGTGAAGCGAGCCACTGTTGCGCGATTACTTGTACAGTCACCTGAAGGGCTGCCCTGCCGCCGAGCAGGTTTCAATCCCTTGCTTTAATAGTTCGGCTGTTCTTGACCTCGCCAGTATAACAGACGCTTGCGGACGCAGCCCGCGCCAGTTCGTTTTCAGGCGGCGGGGGGAGTGGCTTGTTTGAGAGGGTTGGGGCGGGTAAGGCGTGGATCAATTCTCGTCACGAATTATGCGGACAGCTAAGCCCTGGGAGTTCCGGCGCGAGTCCGATATCGGCGCACCAGAAAAACGATACCCGCGACAGACAGCAGGTCCAGACCCAGGACAGTTGCGGCGGACGGCTCAGGAGTGGCCACGGGCCTATTCACGGCCAGCAACTCCTGGGCTTGATTTTTTCCAAGCGGGTTGTTAGAGGAAGGGGTGTATACAGTCACATTCCTTCCCATGTACCCATTCGATACAGCCGTGAAGGCTTGCGCGACCAAGCCATTGGGGCCCTCAGCCCCGCCCAGCGGGTCCAGATTCAGGCCATCGAAGATGTCCCAGATGGCGAATGAATAATTGATTTGCGCGGCTTGATCGGTAACGTTGGGCTCATTCTTGTTGTTTTCGAGCGATGAACCATATATCAGTTGGGTGGCTAGCCACGCAGCTGCATCGTAATTCTCCGCAGACGTAGGGCCGGTGAACTTTTCCGTCCCATTCAGGTTGCCCGCATTCGTCGCGGTCGCGAACCACGGAGTGTCCAAATACGACTCTGTATTGAAGTCGTCGCAAATCAGGTAACCGGAGTAGATTTGGTTGCCATTCTCAGAGATGGCCCCTTGGTACGGACCAGCGTAAACGCCATCGGCTGAGGCCCCGTCGCCTACCCCTGTTAGGTCGATCGTGTACTGTGCGAAGCCCATAGGCGCAAATATAAGAAAACCTGCAATGCTCAGTAAACGATTTTGTTTGATCATGTGTCCTTATATCTGCCCGCAGCCCACAATACTTTCTGATAGAATGCCGACAATTATGATTATGGGCTCAGTTGTATTGGTCGTCAATAGACACAAGGGCACCGCGAGTCCCACCCGATTAGCCGAAAACAGTAGTACTATCCGATTTAATATGCGTGCTTTTTCGTACTTTATAATTTGCAAGAGGCCAAAATATTAACGGAAGAAATGGCCCGCCCGAGCCGTTGTCAGGAGATTAGAAGGTTTTCAGAATCACGAGCTTACACCGGTATTTCCGTTGTCCTGACGGTGCTGCTGGCCTGGCCGTTCCATCGACCCGAAAAAGGAAAACGCGACTAGTCTAACGGCGGCGATAAGTACTATTAGGTGCCATGTGCGAACAGGCACTTTTTCTTTCCTTTCGGCCGATCTCCAGCGCGTGCTTGTAGAATACAGTACAGGTTTATGTGCTAAAAGGCTACGTAGGAGCCGTCTTTGAGGGGATCGCAATTTCTCGCGTGAAGACCTGCAGAGGCCCCCAGTAGTACGGCAACCGGTAGGGCCCGGCGGAGCGCATGAGCGTCAACTTGGAAGCGCGCAGGGCACGGGCCGGTGTCTGGCCCGCCGCGATTTCCTTATAGAGAACTCGCATGAGACCGGCCGAGACAGCGTCATCCTCATCCCACAGCGTGGCAATCACGTTTTGGGCTCCAGCCTGCAAGAAGGCCCAAGCAAAGCCCATCAAGCCTTCGCCCGAGTAAGCTTTCGCTCCCGCACTTTTGCAGGCTGATAGGGTGACCAGGTCAGCCTGGAGCGGCACGTCCGCCACGTCACGGGCGTACAGTTTGTAGGTCTCGCCCTGGTGCGAGAGGATGATGGCTGAGTTCAGCGGGCTCTCCAGATTGGCGGTGGCGTGGGTGGCGAAGTGGATGTGGGTGAAGTTTGCAGGCGACGCTTTGGCGTATTCTCCGGGCACGGCGCGGGCTCCGGTGAAGGCGACCACGTTCGCGGCCCGGAAGCACGCCTCGACCGCCGCAATTTCGTTCTTTACATTTGGCAAGGACCCAAATTCTGGTCCCGAGAGCACCGGATCGCCTAAGATCAACAGTTTCGGCGGCCGGACAGGCCTGTGCGCATCGCCCGTCAGGACGCGGAGCGAGGGTGCCGTGGCGACGGCCACATCCTCGATCCAATAGTGCGGCTGCGGCCGCGGCACAACCAGTGTTTCAAAGTTGAGCTGGTGCAGTTCGCCATCGGGCACAACGATCACGTTCGAGCCAGCCGGGATCAGTTTGGCCACCGGACCCAGCACCGCCTGGTACAGGGCGGATGCGCCGGCATCGTTCCGCGCCAGTGGATCGCGGCCTTGCGTGATAGTTTCTGTGTATTTCCGCACTAGCCCATCGATCTCCTTACCGGGCGGCAGGTCGAACCGGGCAAGGCGGCCGGACCCGATTACCCACACCGACGATCGCCGGGGCTCCAGCCAGTACGAGAGGATCACGGTATGGGAAGCCTGGGCAGCACGCTGCAAGGCGGCCAGGTCAAAAGTGGGCGGGACCGCTCCGAGGCGCTCGAGCCGGAGGCTTAGGATGCGCGCCCGCGCCGATTCGGCGAGTTCCAGAGCCGCTTCCATGCGGCCTGTCTTAATCAGAAAGCCAACGTAGTCCTGAAAAACACCAACCAAATGGAGGGTGAGAAATGTCGTCTTCGATTCGTCGGTGCGGAGATTGTTCCACTCGCGGTCGATGGTGTCGATGGCGTTGCGGTATTGCGCCGCAGCCTGCTTTCGATTGCCGCGTTCGGAGTATAGCGATGCGAGATTGGCGTAGGCTTCCCACAATACATCGGGCGCGTTAGCTTGGGGCGCCTGCCGGATGACGGCCCGGAGATCCCTTTCCGCCAGGGCGTACTTCCCCGAGAGCTGCTCAATTTCCGCCGCGGTTAATTCCGAAGAGGCCAGCAAGGATGAATCTCCGCCAATGCGAATGGCGAGTTCCTTGACACTATAACTTCGAGCTGTGGGTAGATCCCCTTTCTCTACCGCGATTTGGGCGAGGTTGTGCCGCGCCATGGCTTGCCATTCATCGTTGCCTACTTCGCCGGCCAGCGTGGCGGCCCTTTGCTCAAACGACTCTGCCCGGTCGAAATCGCCCCTAGCCAAATAGATGTTGCCGATGGCTCCCAGCCACCTGTGCTGCGAATCCCTTAACCCAAGCCTCTCGGTAAGAGCCTCAGCCTGGACGAAGGCGTCCATTGCTTTGTCGAGGTCCCCGAGCCTCCAATAGCACCATCCCAGGTTACCCGTCGCGGCTGCGACGAATTCCCTGGCGCCGCATTGTTGCGCGGTTTGAAGCGCCTCCTGCAGGAAGGGAATCGCTTCATCAAATCGCGAAGCGCTGGCCCTGTTGTAGCCCAGGCGCACCCTCGCCCAAGCGATCAAATAGGGATCGCGCTGGCGCTCGGCATCGGCCAATGCCGCCCGGTAATACGCCTCAGTCTTGCTGAAGCTGCCCGCGATCTCGCCGAGGCGCAGCCGGAGGATGCATACCAGTTCGACGTCACGGGCGTTCAGAGCGCCCTCCAGTGCCTCTTCGAAGAGCTTGCGCGCCTTGGCCGGCTCCGAGCGACGGAGAAGCCTTCCACGATCCGCCGTCCAGCGAGCGCGGAGATCGGCATTGGACGGAATCCCTGCCTTTTCCAGGAGAACACTCGCTTCCTTCGTGCGGCCCAGGCTGATGAGATCCTCGGCGGCGAGTAACCGGAATCTCCAGCCCGAATCGCCTTCCGGCCATCGACGCATATCCTCCTGGGCTTGGGCTAGCGAGAGGGCGAAATCCCCGGCGCGCATTGCGGATCTTGCCTTCAGAAACGCACCGCCGACAAGCCTGTCCCGGCTGGTGCAGCCGGACGGCCACAGGAATTGGGACACCAGCAGGCAGAGAACTAACTGCCGCCGGGGTCTCCGTCGCCCTGACCGTTGCCGCCGGTTCCACCTCCCGAAGGAGGGCTGCTGAACGCCATGCGCAGCATCGCGATCTGGTGTACGGGGTGCCAGTTCTCGTTGGGGAGGAGGGTCCATTCGCCGAAGAAGATCCTACCAAAATTTGGGATGTAGACGCAGCGCGACGGGCTATCAATGATAGCCTGCCGAACTTCGGCGTCGATTCCGGGGTCCGGCTTGTCAGCAGCCAGATAGGCTTCGCGCCGATCGGCGGGGTAATGGAACGGCGCCGGCAGCTCCGCCGTAAGCGGGGCGCCATTGAGAGTCAGGTTCACGAAGCTGCAATCCAAGGGCAGCACCCGCGTGCGCCTGGCATGCGGTCCGGGCTGGTCATACCAGTCGCGCCGGTAGACTGTGACCATGCCGAGGACGATGCGGTCAACGGTGAGGATCGATTTTCCATCGACTCTCAGGTTCTCGACAGCGGCGCGGATCTCGGTACGAAAGAAGCCTTGCGCATCCTCCCGCATCGCGTTGACCTCCGTGGCGCAGGCGCCGTGGGACAATCCGCCTGGCATGGTGAATCCCGAATGGTTGCCAGTCGGGTGGCCGGCCTTTCCGTCGGGCAATGCGCACTTGCCATGGCCGTCCAGTCTGTACGGGCCAGGATCGGTGATGTTGGCATCCACTCCGAACGCCTGGCCATGATACAGGTATTCCTTCATTGGCATCAGCTATCCCCTTTTAAGGTGAATTGTGGAACTTAAACCGCGATAAGATTCTGGCACCGGGGTTGCCGCAGACCTCCAGGGTATGCACGCCCTCAGGCAATCCCCTGAGTGGCACTTCCAGGTAAAGTTCGGTGTCCTGACCCGCGGGAGGGATTACGGCGCCAGCAGACTCACGTTTTCCGTCTGCATTGAGAATTTGGTAAGAATAGGATAAATATTTGGGGCCAGGCGACGGGATGCGCGCGAGGAATGTCGCGATGCCGGGCGGAAGTGAGTGCGCCTGCATGTCGTCGGAACCATGCGCCGGTCCGGGGGCGAAGTAGGCGGGAATCAAACGCGGACCAACTGGATCGCGCGAACCGGTCATGAGGACGAAGCTGAACCCTAACGCCAGCGCAGCATTGGCAGCCAATGAAAACGTGAGAGCGCGCCGCGGTCGAAGCCATGCCAGCCAAGCTACCCACAAACCCAGCTTGGACGACGTCGCTGCCCGCTGGGCAAGCACAGAGCGCGCATTGGCGGTGAACATCATCTCCCAGCGAACCGCCTCGGCACACTCCAGACAATCGAAAAAATGTTCCTCGAATGCGTCTCGTTCGGCGGGGGCAAGCTCCCCAGTTGCATACTTTTGCCCAGCCTGAAAGCGTATCGCTTCGCCATGCGTCATTTATGAATCCACATCAGATTGTGAAATGCAAAGCCGATGTGTTACAACCACAGTGCAACATTTTAGGGGACAGTTAGACGGCGGGAGGCCTACAGCGGCCGCACTGCGTTCGAAATCGCCGCAACTGAAGATGGCTCACTAATAATCCGCCCCTATATCGCTTCGGCGGCTGTGCCAGCCGCCGCTTGGACGTCAGAAGCGCAACCCGCAGAGGGGTCTGCTGGCCGGACCGGACAGGACTTCTGGCTTGCGCCGCGTGCCCACGCTCGGGCGCGGATGTGGCCAATTCCGGGCGAAGGGACCAAAAAGCGGCTGTAAGCCAAAAGGCTCCAGCCGCTTGAACTCTATAAAAATACAATGGATAATGGTCGGGGCGAGTGGATTCGAACCACCGACCTCCTGGTCCCGAACCAGGCGCTCTAGCCAGGCTGAGCCACGCCCCGAACTACCAGTGTAACCGGTCGCGCCCTTCTGGACAAGTGGCGCACCGGCTCAGTACCATCAAGCAAATGGCAAGCAAGTGGCGGACAAGTGAGCGATAGCGAGAAACTGCGCGAATTGCCGGCTGTGCACGAGGTCGCCGAGCGTATATCCGCGCCCGGCATTCCGCGGCGGCTGGTGGTAGCGGAGGTCCGCAGAGCGCTGGGTGACTCCCGCCGCGAGATTCGCTCCAGCGCCGCCAACGGCATTCCTACCGAGGCTATCGAGGCGGGGGTCGAGCGCGCGCTCAGGGCGCTGGCCGCGCCGTCGCTGCGGCGGGTGATCAACGCAACGGGCGTAGTCCTGCACACCAACCTAGGCCGCGCGCCGCTGGGCCTGGCAGCCGTCCACGCCGGATACTCGAACCTGGAATACGATGTCGCCACCGGGCTGCGCGGCAAGCGCGACGTGCACACCGGCGCGCTGATTGAGCGGCTGCTGGGCGCGCCCGGTATCGCGGTCAACAACAATGCGGCCGCCATCTACCTGGCGCTGAACGAACTGGCGGCCGGCTACGAAGTCATCGTGTCGCGCGGCGAACTGATCGAGATCGGCGACGGATTCCGCATACCCGACATCATGCTGCGCTCGGGCGCCCTGCTGCGCGAGGTAGGCACCACCAATCGCACGCGTATCGCCGATTATCGCGAAGCCATCACCGACCGCACGCGCCTCCTGCTGCGCGTGCACCCGAGCAATTTCCGCATCGAAGGCTTCACGGCCCGCCCACCGCTCGAAGAACTGGTCGCGCTAGGCCGCGCGCGCGGCATTCCGGTATATGAAGATCTGGGCAGCGGCTGCATTGTGGATCTACGCCCGTTCGGCGTGGATGAGCCCCTGGTGTCCGATAGCTTGCAGGCTGGCGCGGATCTGGTTTCGTTCAGCGGCGATAAGCTGCTGGGCGGTCCGCAGGCCGGCATCCTGGCCGGGAAGCCGGAGATCGTGGCGCGCCTGCGCCGCAACCCTATGTTCCGCGCGCTGCGTCTGGACAAGATGATTTACCAGGCGCTGGAGACGACTTTGCGCCACCTGCTGCTGGAGCAATGGGACGACGTGCCGGCGCTACGCATGATCCGCCAAAGCGCCGCCGAAATTCGCGAGCGCGCCGAACAACTGCTGGCTTCGCTTCCAGCCGCGCGGCCTGGTCTGAAGGCGGAACTCATACCCGGCGAATCCGTGATTGGCGGCGGAGCCACGCCCCAGCAATCCATTCCCACCTGGCTAATCGCCATCGAGTGCGCCGATGAAGGCGCCGCCCAACGGCGGCTTCGCGCCAACGAACCGCCGGTGATCGCGCGCGTCGAAGAAAAGCGGCTGGTGCTGGATTTGCGGACGGTGCTGCCGGAAGAAGAAACGGAGCTGGCGGCGGCCCTTCAGGCCCTTTCCTGATAGGTGCCTTCCGCGGTATTGACGCGAATCTTCTCGCCCTCCGTGATGAACGGAGGCACCTGCACCACCAGTCCGGTTTCGAGCTTGGCGGGCTTGGTCACGTTGGATACCGATGCGCCCTTCATTCCCGGTTCGGTTTCGACCACAGTCAGGTCCACGGTGGCAGGCAATTCCACGCTAATGGGCTTGCCCTCGTAAAACTCGACGGCGACTTTCAATTGCGGGACCAGGTAGCCGACGGCATCGCCCAAAAGCTCCTTGGTCAGATGCATCTGCTCGTAGTTTTCGGTGTTCATGAAATAGAAGTACTCGCCGTCGTCGTATAAATACTCCATTTCCTGTTCTTCGAGCGAAGCGCGCTCGACGCGGTCTTCCGATGAGAAGCGGTGCTCGATCATGGTGCCGCTGCGCAGGTTACGCATCTTGGCTTGCACGAAGCCGCGCAGGTTGCCCGGCGTCCGGTGGTTGACGCTGAACACGGAGAACAAGTCGTTGTTGAACTTGACCACCATGCCCGGGCGCATTTGTGTTGACGAAATCATGAACTACCTCTCCATCCTGTGAATATTGGCGCTACAGGCGTAAATGCCAGTATAACACTGGGGGGAGGAAGCAGCTCTTGAACGCAGATTCCTAGAACGGCAGGATTTCCTCGCGCCCGGGATCGAAGTCGATCCGCCGCTTCTGCATATACGAAATGTTGCCCAAATGCGAAGCCTGCGCCGAGCGGTGCCCGATCAGCACGTCGCCGTTGGGCCGCTGGCGCGAGCGCACGCACTCGAGGAAGTTGTTCACGTGGTCGGCGTCGATGTTGCTGAAAGCCTTGACCACGACCGGTTGCGCGCCGCGGCCCACCGGATGGAACTCGTAGCGGTTGCGATCGATCCACAAGCGGCCGTCCGTGCCACAAATCTCGACGCCCGAACCGGTAATGCCCGGCACCAGCGTCGCCTCGAAGGTGGCCGTGAACTCGCTCGGATATTCCAGCAGCACGTTGATCGTGTCCGGCGCGGTGCGGCCGTCCTTATACTTGTAAACGCCCCCGGCTGCGGAAGCGGAAGACGGCACGTCCTGCCCCATGAACATGTGGACGACGTCGATCCAATGCGTGAACAGGTCGGTCACCTGGCCACCGCCGAAATCCAAATAAGCGCGCCAGTTGTAATACTGCTGTGGATCCCAATCGCGCCATTTCAACGGTCCCAGGAAATGCGCCCAATCCAGGTTGGCTGGCTGCGTCTTCAACCATTCCGGCGCGCGCCGCAGATGATAACCGTTGCCGTGCCACCAGGTGCGTGCGAGTGTGATCTTGCCCAACTTGCCGGTGTCGAAATATTCGCGCTTGGCTTGCAGATAGTGTTGGCCGGATCGCTGCTGCATGCCCACCTGGCAAATGCGCTCGTTGACCCGCGCCGCCTTGACGATCGACGGACCCTCTTCAATCGTGCGCGTCAAGGGTTTTTCGACGTATACGTCTTTGCCGGCGTTTAGCGCGTCGATGGCGGTTTGCGCGTGCCAATGGTCGGGAGTAGCGATCAGCGCCACGTCCACTTCCTTCATTTCGAGCAGCGCGCGATGGTCTTTGAAGTCCTTGGCCTCGGGCGCGTCCTTGCGTACCGCATCGATCTGCGCGCCGTAGATATCGCAGACCGCCACCACATCGGCCTTAGCTTTCTGGAAATTCCCCATGTCGTACCGGCCGCGCTCGCCGCAGCCGATTACGCCCAGTTGGATGCGGTCGTTGGCTCCCATCACGCGGGAGTAGGAAAGCGCCGTAACGGCGGAAGCGGCGCGCAGAAAGTTGCGGCGTGCGAGGTTAATTTCAGACATAAGATTCATTATAGGGCGGCGCGGCGGGTGGCGCCTGAAGGCGCCGGATCAAGTTTTCGGCTTTCCGCGCTCCAACGCCGACGCCAGGCTGGTGAGTCCGCGCCGGATCTGGCTTTCGTCGAATGCGCCAAAGCCCAGCACCAGGCCATGCACATCCGTGCGGCGCAGTGCGAAGCGGTCGATCCCCATCGTCTCGATCTTGAGGGCCGCCGCGCGATCCTCGGCCTGGCGCGACGTCATGCCGTTTCGCAGAAACCCGGCAGTATAGAGGCCCGCCTGGATGCGCGAGATATCCAGCAGGCCGTCCAGATATTTCCGTCCCCCATCCTGGAGCGCCGCCAGCCTGCCGGCGTAGAGTTCGCGCATCCGCCGGATATGCCGCCCCATGTGTCCCTCGACAATGAAGTCGCAGAGAATCGCCTGATCGAGGCCCGCGGCGTGCTGGTCAGTTCCAAAGCGGAAGGCCAGCAGCGGATCAACCAGAGCTGGAGGCGCCACGATGTAGCCCAAACGCAAAGAAGGGAACAGTAGCTTGTTGAAACTGCCCACCAGGACCACGCTGCCGCTCTTGTCCAGCCCCTGCAGCGCGGGCGCCGGCCGGCCTTCAAAGCGATATTCGCTGTCGTAGTCGTCCTCGATCAGGAAAGCGCCGGCTTCCCGCGCCCACGCGAGAACGGCCAGCCGTCGCTCGAGCGGCATGGTCACGCCTAATGGGAACTGGTGCGCCGGAGTCAGATAGGCTCCCTTGGCGGCGCGGCATGCGGCCCGGCCCTGCGAGATAGAGAGGCCGTGTTCGTCCACCGGCACCGGAACGATGCGCGCGCCCGCATTTCTGAACGCCGTAGTGGCGCCGAAATAGCCGGGATCTTCCATCCAGACGGATTCGCCGCGCTTCACCAGAAGGCGCGCCAACAGGTCGAGCGCTTGTTGCACGCCGGACACCATCACGATCCGATCGGCGGAACAGTTTACGCCGCGCGACGCGCCCAGGTAACCCGCCAAAGCCTCCCGCAACGGTCCATATCCGCGCGTGTCGCGGCCGGCGAGTTGCGATGCCGAAACGCGCCGCAGCCGCCGGCTGGCAATGCGCGCCCAAATATCGACCGGAAACTCCGCGATGGCCGGTTCATGGCAGCGGAACGGGCGCGCCGTGTGGAAGAGCGTCAAGCCAGTCAAAGGGGCGGGGAGACGCCGCGCGACGGCCCGAGGCCTCTTTGCGCGGCCACCCGCGCCGGCATGCTCGGGCAAGCGCTCGTCGACAAATGTGCCGGCTCCGACCTGACTCCTCAAGTACCCTTCCGCGTGCAGTTGCTCGAAGGCGGTTACGGCTGTTCCGCGCGAGACGCCATACTGACGCGCAAAATCGCGCGTCGCCGGCAGCCGGGTTCCGGGACGGAGACGGCCGTCCAGAATGGCACGCCGCAACTCTTCGTGCAGCCAGCGAGTGAGGGCTACGTGCGCGGGGCGTTCGTTCAGTGTGAGATCCAGCGAACTGACGGCTTTCGGCATCCCTTACTGTCGGCCATCGGCGAATGGTCCAAAATATATGCGCAATATGGCTCTACTCAATGTACCAAGTGATGCCGTATATTGCGAATACAGCTCAGGGGTGAACAGACCGCGTTAAGCGCTGAGGGGAGCGGTGCGGGAATTTGTTGCCGCTGTGGCGGATCTCGAGGGCGCTGCCTGACGCCCGCCGCCACGGGTGGCCCGCACTGTTCCCCAAGGGGTGCGGCTGCTAAATCAGCTAGGCGATGGCGCCGGCAGACAGCTCGGCTTGGCCTTCCGGCAGCAGCGCTCCTTTCTCCAGGTGCCTGATCTTGGTGGCGACTTGCGCCGCGTGCGGGTCGTGCGTCACCATCACGATGGACTTATCGTACTCGCGGTTGAGCTTGGCGAGCAGCGTCAGCACTTCTTGCGCGGAAGCCGCATCCAGGTTGCCGGTGGGTTCGTCGGCGAGGATCAAATCGGGGTCCGTCACGATCGCGCGGGCGATGGCGACACGCTGCTCCTGGCCGCCGGAGAGTTGCCGCGGCAGGTGACCGAGCCGGTTGCCCAAGCCCACCAGGCGCAAGGCCGTGGACGCGAGGTCCATGCGCCCTTCTTGCTCAGGTTGGTCAGCTTGAGGGGCAGTTCCACGTTTTCGATCGCGGTGAGCACAGGAATCAGGTTGAACGACTGGAAGATGAATCCGACGCGCTCGTTGCGCCAACGCGCGATGGCGCGGTCTTTTGAGCGCGCGCAGATCCTGGCCCAACACGCGAATCTCGCCGCCTGTGGGCCGGTCCATTGCGGCGATCAAATGCAGCAGCGTGGATTTGCCCGAACCGGAAGGACCCATTAGGGCGACAAAATTCGCCACCCGCGATGGAGATGTCCACGTCCTTCAAGGCGTTGACGTGGAATTCGTCGCGAACGTATTCCTTGGTGAGGCCGCGCGTTTCAATGACAGCGTCAGACATAGTCGTTCTTCCTTAAGATGATTTCGGACGCACCGAGGGAGTTAACGCGGCAAGACACGTGAGTAGCAGAAACGACGGCAGTGCGTATCGGTTCCCGAGCGTAGCGCTCACGAGAGCCTCCCTATAAACATACGGGCTCGGACCCGGGGCTTTTGGCCCGGGAAGGTTCCAAACCAAGTGTACACCCAGCTGATCCCGCCGCCCCTTTTATTGAAATCCAGGCAACGGCAGTATCCTCACCGCGGGCTGGAGCCCGGAGCCCCTGCGCCTGGCAGTCGTTGTCACCAGATAGCGCCGCCTGCCGCCCCGCGGAGGACCGCTTCAGCGTGATCGCGTATAGCGGCACACGCCGCGATGCTACCCTGGTGGCTCCTCCGGCCCCTCGCCCCCTCGCCATTCCGAAAAACTGGTATATTCGGGGGATCAACGCATCTGCACAACGAGCCCCTTCAACACGGCATGAAAGGAGTTTCTGGTGAGTTCAAAGAACGATTCTGAGGTTCCCGGCAAGCCCAAGAGCGGCGTCTCCCGGCGCGGATTCATTCGCGGAGCGGGCATCGGCGGCGGCGTCCTCGGCGCGGGATTACTCGACAAGAAAGCGCTGGCTGCGCCCGCGGCAGAAGGCAGGCTCGTGGGCCCCGGCGCGGTCCCCATTACGCTGAAGATTAACGGCAAACCGCAAAACCTGACGCTGGAGCCGCGCGTTACGCTGCTCGATGCGCTGCGCAACGACCTGGAACTGACCGGCGCCAAGCGCGTGTGCGACCGGGCCACCTGCGGCGCTTGCACCGTCATCCTGAACGGCAAATCCGTATATAGCTGCACGGTTCTGGCCATCGACGCCCAAGGCAAAGACATCCAGACGATCGAAGGTATTTCGAACGGCAAGCCGCACCCGGTCTCGGAAGCCTTCGTCAACAACGACGGGCAACAGTGCGGCTACTGCACGCCGGGATTCGTGATGGCGGCCAAAGCGTTCCTCGACCACAATCCGAACCCGACCTACGAGGAAGTGAAGGAAGGGCTATGCGGCAACCTCTGCCGCTGCGGCACTTATGTGGGTGTGCGCAAGGCAGTCCTCGAAGCAGCCAAGGAGATGAAGGGAGGAAACCATGCCTGAATACAGTTGGCCTCCGATGGACGAGCGGCGGGTGATCGGGAAACCCACCAAGCGCCGCGACGGGCTGGAGAAGTCCACGGGCCGCGCGAAATATTCGTCCGACCAGAAGCCGCCCGGAATGCTGTTCGGCGCGCTGCTTACCTCGCCTTACGCGCATGCGCGCATCACCAGCATCGATACCAGCGAGGCGGAGCACATGCAGGGAGTCACGGCCGTGCGGGTGATGACCGCGGCCGGCAAAGAGGTGCAGTGGGAAGGCGCTGAGATCGCGACGGTGGCGGCGGTGACCGAAGAAATCGCCAACGATGCCCTCCGCAAGATCAAAGTGCAATACGAACTACTGCCGCACCTGGTGCGCGAAGAGGATCTGGTCAAAGCGGGCAATCGCGCCAAACCCGCGGGCGAGCAGGTCACCGGCGATCCCGATAAGGCGTTCCAGGAAGCCGATGCCGTAATCGAAGGCAGCTATGGCATCCCGGTGATCACGCACTGCTGCCTGGAGCCGCACGGCAACATCGTGCAGTTCGCGGGCGACAAAGTGAACCTGTGGCCATCCACGCAGAACGTTTCCGCGATCGGCGGAGACCTGGGCAAGTCGCTCGAAGTGCCGGCCGCCAATGTGCACGTGCAGATGCAATACATCGGCGGGGGATTCGGCAGCAAGTTCGCTGCGGACAGTTGGGGCGTGGAAGCCGCGCGGCTCTCGAAAGCCAGCGGCGGCAAGCCCGTGAAGATGTACCTGGACCGTGCCACGGAATTGAAGATCGCCGGCAATCGACCATCGGCGTTCGCCAATATCAAGGTCGCGGCCAAGAAAGACGGCACCATCACGGCGTGGCAATCGGCGTCGTGGGCCACCGGCGGCATGGGCGGCGGCGGCATGCCCCCGCTGCCCTACGTTTTCACTGGAATTCCGAACGTAAGGCTGAACCACACGGCGGTGGCGGTGAATGCGGGGGGCGCACGGGCCTGGCGCGCTCCGAACCACCCACAGGCGTCGTTCCTGACCTGCTCCGCGCTGGAGGATCTGGCGGCCAAGCTGCGCATGGATCCGCTCGAGTTGTTCAACAAGAACCTGGGCTACACGGCGCGCGAGGCCACCTACAAAGCGCAATTGCAGAAGGCCGCCGAAATCATGGAGTGGCAGAAGCGCTGGCATCCGCGCGGCGAAGGGGCCTCTTCCGGACATAGTTCCGTCAAGCAGGGACTCGGCTTGGCGATCAACACGTGGGGCGGCGGCGGGCACGCCAGCCAGTGCCGCACCACCATCAATCCGGATGGCTCGGTGGTGCTCGAAATCGGCACACAGGATCTGGGCACTGGCACGCGCACGGCCATTGTTATGGTCGCGGCCGAAACGCTGGGACTGCCGCTGGGCGCCATCACGCTGCGCATCGGCGATAGCGACTACCCGCCGGACGGCGCATCGGGCGGCTCGACTACCATAGGCGGCGTGTCGCCTTCTACTTTGAAATCGACCACCAACGCGCGGAATAAGTTATTCGCGGCGGTGGCGCCGGCGCTGGGCGCGACGCCCGACCAGCTGGCGGCGGTGGATGGCCGCATCCAGGTGAAGGACAATCCATCCAAGAGCCTGCCGTGGCAAGATGCCTGCCGCAAGCTGGGCACTAACAAGATCTCGGAGATGGGCGAGAACAACCCCCGCCAGCCCGGCGGATTGATGTCCCAAGGCGTGGGTGGCATACAAATGGCCGACGTCTCCGTGGATACGGAGACCGGCATCGTCAAGATGAACAAGTTCGTGGCCGTGCAGGACTGCGGGCTTGTTGTCAATCCGTGGCTGGCCGAGAGCCAGATTCACGGCGCGGCCATCATGGGTATCTGCGCGGCGCTGTTTGAAGAGCGCGTGATGGATGAGCAAACCGGCAAGTATCTGAATGCCGATATGGAGTTTTACAAACTGGCGGGCATTGCCGATATCGGCGAGATAGTGGTGCACATGGATATCACGCCGGAGAACGATAAACGCGGCGTGATCGGGCTGGGCGAGCCGCCCGCCATCGGCGTGATCGCCTGTATCGGCAACGCGGTGGCTAACGCCATCGGCGTGAGGGTAACGCACGTGCCGCTAACGGCGGACCGCGTGCTGGCCGCCCTGGAAGGGAGGAACGCATAGATGCAAGCCTTCGAATATGCCAACCCGGCCACCGTCCGCGATGCGGTGGGCATGCTGGGCACGAAGTGGGGCGAAGTGGATGTGCTGGCCGGCGGTACGGATCTGCTGAGCCTGATGAAGGAGCACATCGAAACGCCGCGGCGCGTGGTGAATATCAAAAATATCAAGGAGCTGGGCGGCATCAAGAAGCACGGCACGGAGGTGCGCATCGGCGCCACCGTGACGCTCGATGAACTGGAGCGGAACGCCGACATCCGGCGATATTTTCCGGTGCTGGCCGAAGCCGCGCGCGGCGTGAGCAGCCCGCAAATGCGCAACATGGGAACGGTGGCCGGCGACCTTTGCCAGCGGCCGCGCTGCTGGTATTACCGCAACGGCTTCGGCCTGCTGGGCCAGGACAAGGACGGCAAAGCACTGATCCCCGGCGGCGAGAATAAGTTTCACGCCATCCTGGGCAATGGCGGCCCGGCTTACTTCGTGAGCGCTTCCAGCCTTGGTCCGGCGCTGGTGGCGTTGGGCGCGAAGATCTGGCTGGTTTCGCCTTCGGGCAGCCGCGCGGTGGACGCCGCGAAGTTTTTCGTCACGCCGCAGAACGCGGGCAGCCGCGAGATCGCCCTGCTGCCGAACGAACTGGTGACCGAGGTGGTATTGCCCTCCACGGATACCCACAGCGCCACCTACGAAGTACGTCAAAAAGAAGCGCTGGATTGGCCTCTGGCCACGGCTTCCGTGGTCTTGAATATGGCAGGGGACACGGTTTCGAGCGCACGCATCGTGCTGGGGCATGTGGCGCCCACGCCGTGGGTGGCGGCCGATGCGCAAGCGGCATTATCGGGCAGAGCCGTCACGCAGGCAGTGGCCTCGGAAATTGGCAAAGCGGCGCTGGAGGACGCTACGCCGCTCAGCCAGAACCGCTACAAGGTGCAACTGGCGCGCGTGGCCGTGAAGCGCGCGCTGCTAATGGCCGCGGCCGGAAAGATATAATATGGAACTCCCAGGATTGACTCAGATCGGCATGGAGCGTTGCCATAACCTTAACTGGAAGGGCCAGTTCATCGACGCCGAATGGGACCCCACGGTGCAGCACGGCAACGACCGGCTCTTCTGGTGCCAGCACACTTACAACTGCCTTGGCCCGGACGGCAAGGTGGTCGACGAATACGAATGCAACCCGGGCAGGGACTGCTATAAGCCGCTGTGAGAATGGCGCTGGGGGTTGGTACTGGGTGCTGGTTTCGCCCACAGCCCACTGCGGCGGCCTATAATGGTAACAGTGGAGGGCAAATGCATCGAACAATCATGATGGTCGCTGTGTCACTGGCGACGGCTGGTTTTACTTTCGGCGCCGCAATTCCCGCGCAGAACATCTATGGCAATTATGTGGAGGCACGCACGGCGGATGTGTACACCGGCCCGTGCTTTGCGAACTCCGAAGTCGGCTTGGTCGGCCAGTTGGCCGTATTCGGCTGGAAGGTGACCAAAGGCTCCTGGCAGGGTGTGGATCTGGAGGGCATGTCGGTGGTCGGCGTGGTGCGCGCGCATCACACGCTCGGCGACGTCTTCGAGACCGCCTATCCGGTGAAAGCCGTCATCATCGTGGACAGCCGAGCCAACGTGGAACAGCGCTTGGCCTTGCAGAGCTTCGCCAAACACATGGGCGGCGATTTGTTGCAGGATGTGGTCCGGGTGGACTACCAGCCGATCGAGCTGACCTTCGCCGATAACAACATCCACAGCATGCGGGCCAGCCTGACGGCCGGAAGCCTGGCGAAGATCACCACGCGCGCGCTGAGCGAAGGCGACCACATCTGCCGCAACGAAGAAGTCTGGTATCGCCCGCTCACCAAGCTGGACCACTCCATGCCGGCCTATGCGCTGGCGAACCAGTTCCAAGGGCAGGGCCTGGACACCACCTGGTCGAGCCCGGACAAACGCAGCGCGTTTATCGGCACGTTCGTTACCGAGTCGGAGTAGCCGCGGTAGCCGAAGCAGGGGCGGACCTTTGAGATAGTGTGAGGTAGCGGCCGGCAAATTCCAGGAATTTGGGCCAATTCGGACCCGCGGTGTGCCCGGCGCTATGCTGCCGGAAGGCCACATCGCCGTCGATCAGCGCGGTTTCGATGGGCGGCATTTCGGTGGTCCCCAGATCTTTTTTGCCCAACAGCTTATAAACCGGTCCGGCACCGGCGGCGGCCAGGAACATACCTTTGGCGTCCACCCATGCATCGCCCTTGAACGCGCCCGCGCTAATGAACACCGGACGCGG
>Ga0302326_10002957_pt1 | contig 40618 bp, 43 predicted proteins | sample Palsa_T0_3_FD_202264 | JGI IMG/M metagenome (GOLD analysis project Ga0302326, IMG submission 202264) | Peat permafrost microbial communities from Stordalen Mire near Abisko, Sweden - Palsa_T0_3 | ecosystem: Environmental > Terrestrial > Soil > Palsa > Peat permafrost | place: Sweden: Abisko... | reverse complement strand
AACAAATGGCGCCGCAGGACGGCGACCTTCTCGTCTGGTGTGTAGTGCTTCCTCGTCTGTTTCACGCGTTCTCTCCCGTTATCTTAACGGAGGCGCGCCCTCTCCATTTCCAACTGAGGCGGAACAACTGCTTGGTGCCGCGATTCCAAATCAGTCGTCGTATACGTGTCTATTGCGACGCCGATTGCATGGCCCCGCTGATCCGCCGCGACCTTCGGATCGACACCCTCTTTGTGTCCGAGACTGGCCTGCGTCCTGCGCAACACCTGGAAGTTCACCCAGCCTAGGCCAATCTTCTCCAGTTTGTCGTGAATGTTCCGCCGCAAAAAATTATCGCGAGACATGAACGTCCCGCGCTCTGACGGAAATACCAACGATTCTGGACTGAGATCAATGGCAACATCGCGCCATTCCGCTAGCTCACTCGCCAGGTCGGGCGGAACCGCAGCCAGCCGTTTACCTCGTTCTGACTTGGGATGACTGGGCAGGCGGCGATATACCCGTTCCATGACGTTGACCATATCCGGTCCAACTCGGCCCCAACGGAGAGCGAAAATCTCACCAGGGCGAAGGCCGACCAAAACGGCGAGTAAGAAGACGATCCGTTCCCGCAGATCCAGTACAGATAACGCGAGATGGATTTCCTCCCTTGTCATATTCCGCTTCTCCAATGTCCTTGCCTCCTTGGGCGTGACCAACGAACCCGCTGGATTACCTTGAATTAAACCATCGTTGGCCGCCATCTTAAAGACGGCGTTCAGATCCCAACGAAGATGGCTCACAACGCTCTTTGAAAGACCATCTTTGGTCTTGCCATCGAGAAATCGCTGCAAGCGGTCGCGTGTTAGCTCTCGCAATTGCCGGCCATCGAATGCCGGGATGAGATGTGCTTTGAAACGTTCCGTTGTTGTCTTGTCTGATGAGTCCTTCCATTTCTTGCGACGCTGTGGCAAGAATACATTCGTCACGTATTCTTTGAAATCGGTCGGCAACGTCTGTCCGAATCCGGCAGTTTCGTTGATCGGGTTCAGCAACTCCTGCAGCCTGGCCCGAGCACTCCCTTCCGTCATCTGCGCACAGTGCCCTAAGACTTTTGATCGCCCCCTTCCATTCTCGTAGTGCTTTCCGATCCATACCCATATCCGGCCGTGCTTGGTCTTCCGCACACAGCCAAGTTGAAAACGCTTTCGACGCACGTGTATCCTTTCCGGCGTCTCCGGCGCTGCTTTCTGGTCTGAATGGGATCGTAGCACGGAGCGTCCTTGTTCGATTAGCTCGGTGTTCGATTCTCGGCCGCCGCCGTTTCTGCTTCCAGAAGCCACTTTTCGAGGGCCTCGCGGCGGAAAAGAACTCGACGTCCAATTCGGACTGTTAGCGCCGGTTTAAAACAACCGCAGTTTCGCCGGTTTTGACGACGGCACCGACCACCGATTGCGCCGTCGAGGCACACTATCACGCCGGCCAGCCGGTGCCGACTTCAGCGACCGTGGCGAGCGAGTGTCAAATTCCCAACCGGCGAGTGTTCAGAACAAGCTGCTAGCCTCCCCGCGCATTCAGCCTGAGCATGAGCAGTGGCGGATGGGTTCGGGTTGGAGATCCCACGTCACGTTCTTGGTCGCCCGCCCGGCTATCGGGCGCTTGTGGCCCGGCCGGCGCATTGAGTGCCGCAGTGCGCAAGGATCTTAACCTGAACCTCTCCGCCGTCCACGAGAATATCCGCAGTAGCGCGTACGGCCAACGATTTAGAATCTGGTTTAGAGTGAAGGCATCAGGATCTATCGGTCCGATGTGTTCCAAGTCGGGCGCAGTTGCCTGCGCCCCGCCCATCGTCCGCGATGAGTCCAGCCGGGTATTCCTTGGCGGTGCTCTCCAGCAATCGCCTCCGCTTCGCCGACTGTGTTCAATGGTGGGGCAGTTTTCGCTTGAGGTCAACAGCAAAGACGAGTCAGCCGTCCGCCGGAGGCCGCCGCTGCCGTCGTCAAAACCGGCAGAAATGCGGGCATTTTATTCCGGCGTTGACCGGCCAATGTGTCGTCGTTTTTCGGGTTTTACCAAGCGATCGATCTCGGAGGCGACAGCGAGGATGCGCCGGTCCAGGCGCCGCAGCTTACGACTGGCTTGCTGGTCGCCGAGTTGGCGTCGATATATCTCCAGGAGATGGTGGGTTGTTGCGAGCATCTGGCGGATTCCGGACAGGTCGGCGCTTGGATTGTTGCTGGGCATTGAGAGGGCCGGGATGGTGTGCTGGTGAATGGCGTTCTGGCGGGCGGCGTGGAACTCGCGCTGCAGGTCTTGCAGAGTGACCTCCACATAGCGCAGGGTCATGGAGATGTCTTTGTGACCCAGCAGTTGCATGAGGGCAGGCAGGCTGACTCCAAGGCGAACCATCTCAGTGGCGAAGCTGTGCCTCATCCGATGAGGGGTGACATGACTCGAACAACCGGCCCGCTGCGCAGCGGCCGTCAGCGTATCGCGGAGAGTTGCGCAGAAGCCATTATGACTTCCGCCACGAGGCAACAAGAAACCATCAGAGTTGGCGAGATGAGTGGTTGGGGCCACAGAGCGCAGGCTAATCAGTCTGGACACGATGCGTCGAACCTCTTCATCTACCGGAACCATGCGGTCGCTGTGCAGTTTGCCAACCGGGACGTAGAGTGCCCATTGGTCCGGCGCCAGTTGGCGGAGACAGTCGACGGACAGATCGGCGCATTCGCCGACGCGGATTCCGGTAGCCCGCGTGAGCAGCATAGCGTTGGCCAACATATCGTCGGTTCGGCGTAGTTCTTGCTGGAGCAGTTGGTCATCTGCCGGCGACAGTGGTCTGGGCAGGGTTCGCGGTCGTGCGGGCAGATCGTCCATCCGGATGAGATCTGGTTGGATGGAATGGCCGCCGGCGGCCAAGCCTTGGAATAGATGGCGCAGGTCGAGCAGATAGCAGATGCGCGTTTTGTTGCACAAGGGCGGATCTTCCTGACATAGGCAGCGGAACCAGCCCAGCAGATGGGGGTCGCGGCGGAGTTGCGCGGGCCTGTGGACGTTTGGGAAAGCGGCATGCAGGTAGCGGAGTAACCGGTGGGCCGCCGATCGGTACTGACGCACGGAGGCGGGCCGCAAGGTCACGGCAAGTGCCTGGATATGAACTTCCAGGATTTGATCGAGACTGGGGCGGCGCAAACTCATGACGTGGGCAGAGTGCTCAGCGAAGTGCGTTTCTGGACGGCTCGCGCGTATTCACGCCAGACGTCTTGAGGTGCAAGCTGCACGTAAAGCATGGTGGTGTGGATGTGAGCGTGGCCCATGAGATGTTGCAGGGCGGGCAAGGCAATGCCGGCCCGCACCATATCTGCGCCGAATGTGTGTAAATCGATGTGGGTTAGCGGCGGGAACCCGGCTGCACCCGCGATGGTGACGGAATAGAGAGCGGAGTCCGGCGGGAGTCATAGCCCGTCCACGCCGCCGTCCTTTCAGCGAAACAAACAAGAAAGGCACGTTGGTCAGTGGCCGTTCCAGCCGGAGGTAGTTCCGAAGGATCTCAGTGATCTCGGCGGGCAACGGTACGATGCGCTGCCGGTTACCTTTGCCGGGAACCCGCATTTGGGCATTGGCAAGTTCGAGATCCTCGAGCTGCAGGGCGAGGACTTCGCATGAGCGCAGACCGTCGAGCAACATCAAGCCTACAAGAGCTAGGTCGCGACAGCTGTGAAAACTGCGCCAGAATGTGGCGACTTCTTCGGCCGACAGCGGTACGATGACCCGGCGAGGTTGCCTCAAGCGAAGCCCCGCAGCGACACGTTGGTGAGACCGGCCATAGCCCAGCGGAGATCGGACCCTGTAAGTGTGTTGGATGTGGGATTGTCCGGCAGGGATCTCGCATCCATGGTGGAACCGGTATAAATTCCGAATCACCGTAAGGCGATGATTTACAGTTTGCGGAGCTGGCTTGGACTGTTGGTCGAGTTGATGGCGGACATAATCGAGCAGGATGGACTCGGTGATCTCCGAGAGCGGCCGAGTTGAATCCTGCCACCAGCGCGCGAAGTGGAGCAGGTCAAAGGCATAAGCGCGGAGAGAGCGCAGCGAGAGTTGGCGGATGCGCTGAGCGTCTAAGAAGGCGTTGGCCCAAACGATCTCTTTGCCGCGCTCATCGAGCAAGCGATAGGGGCAAGCACTGGCAGGCATGGAAGGGCACTCCAATAAAGAAAACTTCATAGCGGATGTGCTTGCTCCAGACAGGTGGTGAAGTCCGCGGCGGTGGCGCCCGCAACAAAGTAGTTGTTGGGATCATCCCCGAGCGGCAGCTGAACGATATAAGCGCCCATGCCGGCGCGTTGCAAGTGTTGCGCAAGCTGGTGGGCAGCGCCTTGGCCAGCTTGGTTTTCATCCTGGTCAAAAACGATGTAGACCAAACGCGCAGGCCGGTCGCAGAGTTGCTGGAACTGACTTGGTGTCAAGTGTGTGCCGAGGGCGCAGGTCGTATTGCGAAAGCCGACTTGCCAAAGAACGGCCAAGTCGAACAAGCCCTCAACCAAGATCACGGTAGAGAAGTGGCGGACTGTCTCCCAGGCAAACAAGCCGCCCTTGGATCGCGCCAAGAGCCGATGCGGAAGTGCGGCTCCGATGGCCCGGCCGTAGAAGTTGACCACCTGGCCCTGGCTACAGCACGGGAAGATCACACGACGGCAAAAGGCATCACGCCCTTGGCTGTTGATCAGGCCCATACGCATCAGCACGTCCAGCGAATAGCCGCGAGCCAACATGTGGTGCCGCAACGTTCCACCCGGCGCATAGCCGATGCGCAACTCCTCGATGATGGCGGAATCCCGCAATCCGCGGCTCGCCAGGTATTGGATGGCCTCCGGATGGCGATGGAGTTGGAGTTGAAAAAAAGCGGCGGCGTGCTCCAGCAACTCTGCCGGGATTGTTGAGAGCGTCAGTTCCTGTTCAAGATGCGCGACACTCTGGCGGAACGGCAGATCGAAGAGAAGCTCGACCAGGCGGATCAAATCACCGCCCCGGCCGCACCCATGACAGTAGCACAGATTCTTGCCGGTTTTGACATAGAACGAAGGCCGCGTGTCGCGGTGTAACGGACACAACCCCACCAACTCCTGGCGGGCGCCGGTTCGTTGAGCAGTCCAGTTGTGCCGCTGCAAATACTCCAGCAGCGGAATACGCTGTTTGATCCGTTCCGCATCCTCGCCCATGGGCTGTTCTGCCTCCCCGGGTTGAGCCTAAGGGAGTCGCCGCCGCATTCCCAGGCGAGGATGGTGGGCCGCTCGATTTCACAGACGCAAGGGCCAGAACTGACAGAGGACGGGAAACAGTGTTCGCCAGTTCAACCGCAGCAAGCCATGATGGAGCGTGTGTCCGTTCCCGATTATCTGGCTTACAGCTTGCACCGTACGCCGTAAGAACGAAAACGGCGGCTGTGAGGAATCCAGATACCGAAACCACCGCCGTAGCGTGGAAGGATCGGCTATGCGCTCGGCATCTTTGACCATAGGCGCCGCAGCCTCCCACGAACAGCCCTCCACAAAATAGCGTCGGAGCGCCTGGTTACGGGCTATGAGGCTATAGTGGCAATACGGCGGAGAGAAGGTCGGCAGCAGTGTAAACGTCTTGCCGCAGAGGTTGCAGAGGCCGCGTCGAATCGGAATCCAATCGTGGTCTTCGTCATGAGCCTGTTTGCGACGCCGCCCGTGTCCGATAATCGAATCGCACTGACAAATGGGGCAAGTGCGGACGATCCCCGGATCGGCCTCGGCCCAGTCAGCATCGAGGTTGTACTGTGAGTTTTCGGCGAACGTGCGTAAAAGCGCTGGGTCAGATTGTTTTCTGCGCTAGTATGCGGCGTACGGAAGTTCGGCCGATATCCAGACGCCGCGAGATTTCGGATTTGCTGAGTCCCTGACGGAACAGTTTGCGGACTTCGGCGGCTTTGATCGCCGCGGTGGCGGGTCTGCCGAGACGCGCGCCGTTTTGCCGGGCGTGGTCCAATCCGGCACGAACGCGTTCGCGAAGGATGTCGTGTTCGAATGCGGCAAACACGGACAGCATGCCGGCCATCGCTCTACCGGTGGACGTGGTCAGATCCAGCGCTTCACTGATTGACACAAAGCCAACGTTGAGGTCAGTGAGCTCTTGCAGCGTGGCCACCAGATCTAGTAAAGAGCGGCCCCAGCGATCCAACCGCCAGACCAGCACGACATCGATCTCGCGTCGCCGCGCGGCATCGATTAACTCTTGGCGCTGCTTGCGCGCTATGGCGCCAGAGCCAACCTCTTTAACATGCATGGCGATGGTCCAGCCTCGCTTGGCAGCGTACTCGCGCATCGCTCGCATTTGCAGCGGGAGGGTATGCTGATCCAGCGTGGAAACGCGCGCGTAGAGAGCGGCGCGAAACATTTTCGGCTCTTTGTGTGACTGGCCAAAAACCTTGAGCGATTTGGCCTTCTTAAGCGTCCGTTTGGCGGCCATTTGGGAGTATTGCTTCCGCATGGCCGAATACTATCCTTTCCGGCCATGCAGGATTCATCATACTTCCATTCGCGCCAGCGTCTCAGAGTAATTCCACGGCATCCATGCCGATGGATTGGATGCCAACTCCGTGGGATGCCTCTGCAACTCGGTGAGGTAGTCGAACGGATTGGCGTTCGATAGCTCGCAGGTATGGATCAGGCTCATGAACAGGTCGCCGGCTTCGGCGCCGTGTAGCGTGCGATAAAACAACGCATTCTTACGATGCAGCACCGCACGTTTCAGCGCACGTTCGCAGAGATTATTATCCAGTGGTGCGCCGGCTTCCCGCAGGAATGCCGTCAGCCCTTTCCAGTGACGCAATAAGTATGTGATGGCTTTGCCCAGACCCGAGTTTGGTTCCACTCGCTTCAGTGCAAATTGCGCTTCCAGCCACTGGTGCAGTTGCTGCATCACCGGGCCGCTGTGCTGTTGATGAAACTCGAGACGCTCCGCTGGTGCAAGTTTTCCCGCGCGCGCCTCTGCATCGTATTTATATACGTCGCCCAGCGTCTCCAGAACATAGCGGCATTGTTCCGGGAAGTTGGCGGCGACTTCCACAAACTGCCGTCTTCCATGCGCCAGGCAGTTGGCCAGCAGGATCTCGGCGCCGTCGCTCAGTTTCGGCGTGTTGCGCGACAGTGCATCACACATCTGAATAGGCGTGCCAAGCTGCTTCGCGCGGTGCTGCAATACGTCGCGCAGATTTTCCCCCGCGTGCTGACGCCCGGTGAAGTACAGCGCGATCTTTTGCCCTTGTTTCGTCGACACGATGCCGGAAGTAAACACACCGGTACGATCATCGGACGGCTCACGCGCTAGACGCAGCACGCGCATGCTGGTGTCGTCGTTGTGCAGCACTTCGCCTTGCGCCGCTTGCCGGATCAGTTCGTCACGCGCGGCTTTGATCGGCTCCGCCGCTTCTTCCACGATCTCCCACTGCGTGGAGGCCGGGAACGGAACTCCCAGTAAATGTTCCAGCTTTTCCAAACGATAAAACGGCATTCCGCTCCCATACTTCAGCAGCGCGATCATGGCCGCCGTGGTCTCGTCGTACTTTTCCGGACCCACGCCTTCCGGCTCTTGCGCGGTGAACACTTCGCCGCACAGGTTGCAACGCAGCCGATCCAGTTCATATACCGTTGCCGCCAGCGGCGCTTGTCCCACGATCCGGACCAGTGTCCGAGGTTCTTTCTGCGGATAGACTTTACCTTTTTCACAGCCTGGGCATGAGTCGCCGGCATGTAGATCCGGATGGGGAACGTCGATTGTCTTGGCGCCGGTGTAGGACGAAGCTCCGTTGCGCCCGTGGCCCGGCGTTTTATCCGAAGGGGGTTCCGAATCATTTTCAGGTGCGGGCGTTTCTGGCTGCTCCAAAACGTTTTTGGTCTTTTCCGTGGTGCGTGACTTGGCGAGCATCCCAGCCAGCGCGTGCAGCGCGCTCTTCAGCTTTTCGCTTTCCAGTTCGCTCAACGGCGCCTGCGTTCCGCGCTCGATGATCTGGTCCAGCTCTTCCAGATTCACATCCACCCGCGGGCGTTTCATCGTTGGAGCAACTCCCGGAACTTGCGGTGTAGGGGCAAGCCCAGCATCTGTTTCGCTGACCTTGTCTGTTCGAAGGTCGGCGCGCGATGTCCGCGGCCCGCCGTTTCGCCGATCACCTGCCAGTTGGCCGCGCGATAACACGTCCCGTGAAAATGCGAGGTGTCCACGAAGGTTTCCAACCAATAAATCGGATGCGCGTAGAGCCGCTGCCAGTCTTGTGGAACACGCTTCGCCATGCATCCCAGAATGTGCGAAGCCAGATGGTCCACTCTCACCCACGGCAAAATCAGAAAGCGCGTGTTGTATGCCAGCAGGTGCACGTTGCGCTCGCGTGCTTCGTCGCTCCATTCGATATACCGGTCGCGCACCTTCAGGTGGCGTGCAGCGCTTTGCCAGGCCAGGCATGCGATCGCTTGCCCGTCGACTTTCACCAGATACTTCAAGTGCTCGCCCACCGGCTGTTCATAGCCGAGATAGTGATACTGCTCCATCAAACTGTTGAACAACGGCTCTTCCGGCGTGCGCCGCACTTGCACAAACTCCAGCGGAGTGATGCCCTGAAGTGGTCCGCGCATCGGACGCTTGTCGGGGATTACCGGCTCGGGCCGCTCGCGCTCCGCCAAACGATTCCGCACGTTGCGGCGTACCGGCGGCAACTGGATCTCGCCGGCGCGATCGAGCATCAATAATAGTCCCCGGCACAGCATGTCGCGCAACGCGCCGTTGGCCTGCTTCCACTGCCAGGCTTCGCAGAGTTGCCGCGAGAGTTTCCAGCGGCTCAGTTCAGGATGATCTCGAATCAGTTTCCGGATGAAAAGGATCTCTTCGCTGGTGATGTCCCGGCTCCGGTAGCGATGGGTGGCCATCTCATCGGTAGTGTGCCAGAAAGCGTTTCAGAACGCAAGTAGAAAATGACCGGCCTATACTTTGCGCCACCCCGGAGCGGCGTCCACGTCCGGGTTGCCAGCCGCGAACAACACCTGCGCTTGATGCACCAGCAGCGCCCGGGTTGGTTCCTTGGCCCCTTCTTCCGCCACCTGCGGCCACCACCGAAAGCGTCCTTTCGACAGACGCTTGGTCGCCAACCAAAATCCTTGCCCGTCGTAGACCAACACTTTGATCGAGGTCGCCCGACGGCTGCGGAATACAAACAGGCAACCCGAGAACGGATCGGCATTCAGTTTTGCCCGGCACAACTCGGCCAACGAGTCGATGCCCTTCCGCTTTTGTGCTGCAGCACAAAACCGCAAATATGCGCCGTCCATGGTTATGTGGAGTCGCATTGATCAATGGTGGGAAGAACCTCGGCGGGAATCACGGTAGTAGCGCCTTGAGCTCCACATAACGTAGGCTCCCCTGTGGCCGCCCAGAGCGGCGGCCAGAGAGGACTACATGGATATTACTCAACTTCTCGCTCGCCCCCATAGCATGCACCACGGGGATGCGTATCCCTATCTTGAAAGTTTTGCCGCTGAGATGGCTTCAGTCGGCTACACGCCGCTGACGATCGGCGGTTACTTGGACTCGGCGATTCATTTCGGCGGGTGGCTGGAGGCTCAAGGCCTGAGTCTGGTGGACATTGACGAAAAGATCGTCAAGGCGTTTGGAGTACATCGCTGCCAATGCCCTGGGCACCGCGGTCACCAAGGCGTTTCTCGCTCGTATAACGCGCGGGTCCAGCGTTTCGTTCAGTATCTCGGACAACAAGGTGTAGTCGGAACGGCTGTGGACTCAGCCGCGGAGGCTCCTTCGCCCCTCTTCGCCTTCCGCAAGTGGCTCTTGCAGCATCGGGGATTGGCGTCGGTGACTGTCGATCGCCACGAACATCTGATGAAGCGAATGCTTCCGGCACTCGGTGCTGACGCCAGCCACTACACGGCTGCCACGGTAAGGACGGTCATTCTGAACCACATCCGCGGCTGTCGGCCAGCCTACGCGAAGACGTTCGTTAGCGCGCTCCGAATCTACTTGCGATTCCTGGCAACCAGCGGCGCTTGCCAGCCGGGCCTCGACCACACACTGCCCACCGTTGCGGAATGGAAGCTGTCCTCGCTGCCGCGGTACCTCGACTCCGGTCAAGTCACTCGCATCCATGCAGCGTGTCACAAGGATGGGCCGCTGGGATGGCGGGACCGAGCCATCCTGTTGTTGCTACTCCGGCTCGGGCTTCGCGCCGGTGATATCGCCAGCATGCGCCCCGCCGATATCGACTGGCAGGAGGGCACGCTTTTGGTGCGCGGCAAAGGACGGCGGGATGTGCGACTGCCGCTGCCACAAGATGCGGGTGATGCGGTGCTGGACTATCTGGAACACGAGCGCCCGCCTGTCAGCATTGATCGAGTCTTTCTCTGCGCAAACGCACCAATCCGAGAGCTGCGATCAGGGGGTGCTGTATCCGACATCGTTCGTAGAGCGCTCCAGGCTGCCGGGATCGAAGGCCCACCGTCTCGCGGAGCCAATCTCATTCGGCACACAACCGCCACCACAATGCTCCGGGCAGGCGCCACTCTGGACGAGATTGGAACCATCTTGAGGCACAAGTCGCCGAATACGACCGCACACTACGCCAAGGTCGATGTCGCGACCTTGCAGCAGATCGCACAACCCTGGCCTGGGTTCAAGGAGGCAGGTAAGTGTTGAGGGAAGCGGTGAATGGTCACATCGACCTGTACCAGAACATGGGATTCAAGTACAGGGTCCAAGCATATGCGCTCCGCAGTTTCGCGGACTTTGCCGAGCGGCGATCCGAGGAGTTCGTGCGAGCGGACTCGGTTCTCGAGTGGGCAGCAAGTGCGCCGTCAGTCCGGCAGCGCCATCACCGGTTGAACATTGTCCACCGGCTGGCGTGTGCGCTTCACGCCGAAGACCGGCGTCACGAAGTGCCGCCCACGGGCGCCTTCGGCGCTACGCCCAGGCGGCCTCGGTCATGCCACATTTTCACGCAAGATGAGATTGATCGCCTGTTACGCGCGGCTTCCGAGTTGGCGCCCCAAGGATCGATTCGCCCGATTACCTACACGACTCTGCTGTCGCTGATCGCTTGCGCCGGCCTCCGGATTTCAGAAGCCTTGAAGCTGGAGTTGTCTGACCTCACCGAAGACGGACTCGTGATTCGCGCGACGAAGTTCCAAAAGAGCCGGCTTGTTCCTTTGCATGAAAGTGCTCGCAGCAGCTTGCAGCAATATATCGCGGCCCGCCGCCGGTTTGCACCAACCACCCCCACCCTCTTCGTTTCCCGGAGCGGGGGCAAGCTCCCCTATCCCACCGTCATTACAACCTTTCTCATCCTGGCCCGATCGGTTGGTTTGCGCGCCGGTCCCGGACAGGCGGGCTGCCGCATTCACGATCTCAGACACACATTCGCGGTGCGGTCGCTGGAGCAATGTCCACCTGATCGCAGAGCTGTTGCGCAACACATGGCAACATTGAGCACCTATCTCGGACACGCGCACGTCTCCGATACGTACTGGTATCTGCAAGCCACTCCCAGGCTGCTCGGCGATATCGCCGCAGCCGCCGAGACGCTGCATCGGAGAGGTAAAGGATGACTCCCCTCGGTCCACATCTGACGGCCTTCTTGCGCGAATACATTCCCCGCCAGCGGGAAATGAGCGTGCAGACCTCCGATACCTATGCTTACGCGTTCCAGCTGCTCGTTTGTTTCGCAGCGGAACGACTCAAAATCACTCCCTCGGAACTTCTGATCGAGCAGATCGACGCGACTCTGGTGCTGGCCTTTCTGGAGCATCTTGAGAAGCAGCGTAAGAACTGCGCCAGGACACGCAACTCGAGATTGGCCGCTATCAAGACCTTTTTCAAGTTTCTGGAGTATCGGTTACCGTCCTGCCTCGAGCAGGCCCGGCGAGTTCGTGCAATCCCGGTTAAGAAAACCGATGAGGTCATCGTCGGATACCTGAACCGGGAAGAGATCCAGGCGCTGCTGGATGCTCCTGATCCCAGTTGTCGCGATGGGTTACGGGATCGCGCGATGTTGCACTTGGCCTACGCCGGCGGGCTGCGCGTTTCAGAACTGGTTGGACTGAACTTGGCAGACTTGACGCTTAACGCTCGGCCGACCATTCACGTGATGGGCAAAGGCCGTCGGGAGCGGATACTCCCGTTGTGGAAAGAGACGGCGACCACCATTCGTGATTGGCTCAAAGTCCGCGGCGAGCCGAAAGGCACCGCACTCTTCCAAAATGCTCACGGCGATCTCATGACCAGATCCGGTTTCAAATACATCCTGGAGAAGCATGTCAGAACGGCCCGCCGGAAGCAGCCTTCGCTTACTAAGAAACGTGTTTCTCCGCACACCTTAAGACATTCCTGCGCAATGCACACCTTGCACGCCACGGGCGATATTCGAAAGGTGGCTTTGTGGCTGGGGCATGCCAGCATCCAAAGCACGGAAGTCTACGTGCGCGCGGATCCTACAGACAAGTTGGAAGCGATGGCATCGTTGGTTCCGCCTAATGTTCGGCGAGGCCAATTCCGGCCGCCGGACAAGTTGCTGGCGATGCTGCGATCTAAACCATAGCTCTCGTTATGCGCCGTCCAGAGCCGCCAAAGCGGGCTGATTCCGCAGTCCGATCAATGCCACTCCACATAACCATGGACGGCGCATATTTGCGGAAGTCGACCGCCTCCACCGCCACTAAAATCCGCATCTGCGGCGTGATCTGCAGCATGCCTATGCGGCCGCAAACGCGCGAATCAACTCCGCCAGTTCGCTGGCATGCACGCCCTTCAACTCCAGCCGCAGCTTCGCACCTCGCGGCGATTCTACTTCCACCAGGCAACTTGTCGCCGTGCTGGAGCCCGAAGCGAGCAATTCCACGAATGCTGGCAGGGCATTCGCGCTCTGCTTGGGCTGGGACTTTCGCCGAGCTGGTTGTGGCCGGGCGGGATTGAGACGCCCAGCCCATTTCCGCAAGCTCGGCTTATCCACATCCAGTGCCCGCGCCGTGGCATCGATCCCATCGCGCTGGACCAACTCTACCGCTGCAGCCCAGCTCTTCCGGCAGCCGCGATCGCACTGCATGCGTATTTCGCCACTCCGCCCATCGCCGCCGAACCTGCTCTACATCGTCCCGATAGAGCGCCGTTTCCTGTGCCATGCTGCCGAGCCTCCCGCCCTTGGCACACCCTATCAGCTAACGGAAACTGGAGTCACGCATGCTCACCGGAAACTCACAAAGCTGTACGTCTTCATGGTTGTTGCTGAGCTTAGTTCGATAATCGCTTTCGCAAGAAGTTCATCAAAGTGCGCTGTAATACCTGGTGGACTCAGCTCGGCCAGGGTCTCGATCAAGGACGTAATCACGCTCAAAGAAATAGACTCTCGCAGACTGTGCCGGCAAACCTTCACCAACGTCCTTATAAATCGCCCGCTCACTGTCCGCCGTCTCCGGCGCGAGGTCCCGGAGCAGTCTCGAAGTGCCGGCTGGATCGCATTCGTAGGCCCTCACCCATTCGGGGAGGTTTTCTTCGAATGCGAGAGTGACGGTATACCGAGGGACGTATTGCTGCGCGAATGACACGGTGGCCGTGTAGTAATCCGAGCCTGCCTTCATGCAGCGCGGCAGCTCGCACGTCAACTCGATTTTGAATGGGTCGTAGGTGCCGAGAGGCGCTAAGAAAGGGACACTGATCTTTTTCGACATCCCGTCGGGGCCGACAAGCAAGGGCCGAATTCGATGTTTTCTTCCAGGGTCATTGCGTAAGTCGTAGGCGAAGCATTCCAGCTCGGCGAACGGGATCACGTTATCACTGTCGATGCTAAACTCAATCGCTGACTCCTGTTCTGCCCGGCAGTAGCCGGTACACAGCCAGCGCACGGTTAGGTCTTCGCCCCGGATGGTAGCGGTGTTGGAGGCATCTTGAATGATGAGGCTCCGGTTAACGCGCCGCCGGAGGTTGGCCATATTGAGAGAGTCCATGCTCCTGTCTTCGACACGGAGGCTCGCAAGATTGAGCAGTTGGCGCTGCTTTCTTCCATAGGCAACGGCTACGATTGATCCTGCGATGAGAAGGGCGCCGATTCCGGCGAGCCACGAAAGGGATTGAATGAGACCGAAAAACGCGACCACCGTGCCGAGAACAGTTGTCCAATAGGCGAGAGAATCTGGAAGAGAATTCATTGGGGAAATGAGGCTGGCGTTAAGGCGGGACGACAGCTTGCGTGAGGGTAGGGAAGGGAGCAGCGATGAATCGTTTGCCAGGGAACTAACCGCCTGGCCCGCCGCCACCGCCGTTCGGATGTGATCTCGGACTCACTGGCAACCCGTGAGAACTAGCATACCGCTATATTTATCATGTCCGCAAGTACCATGTAGACACTTCTTCGGTCAGTTCCGAGACTGTTGGGAGTGCCTGAGTTAAAGGTTGTTCTCGGGAAGCGCATTCGTGAACTAAGGTCGAAGAACGGCTTTTCCCAGGAAGGGTTCGCCGATCACTGCGGGCTGCATCGAACGTACATGGGTGGCATCGAGCGTGGCGAACATAACCTGACGATCGAGACCTTGATGACGGTCTCGAAGGGGCTGGAGATGACCATGTCGGACTTGCTCTCGGACATTGAAAAGCAGGTCGAGCCTGTGAAGAGTCCGCCTCGAATAGCAAGAAAGCGCGGGAGCAGTTGATTGACGCATTGCAGCCGGCGCCGTTAACGCGGGCCGCTAGACATAGTTCATGCCGTTCAGCCGTTAGATGCTATCGTTAAGAATAATTGAAGCTGGACGCACGGCGGGTGGCGAAGATTCCCGTAAAGCGAGTTTTGACCCGGGCTCCTGGAATCCATTGCCCTGGCAATGATACTTTTCAGTTCTACTCGCAAAACGCCGATAACGTGCCACGTTTTAATTTTCTTCCTTTCAATCCTTCAGCATTTCATTGGACTGCCATCGCACTCATTGCAGTCAATTCCGCTTGATAACTCATCCTGGGTTGTGTTACCTGGGATGTGGTTAGGCGAAAGAAAATAGTGTAAGCTTTATGCTGGTCGTCTCGGAACTCGAATGAACCGAAGAAAACAATACCTGCACACCATTTTAGGTTTTCACCGCACAAAGCCCAAGGCGGGCGCAGCAAGGACGAACGCCCCTCATGACAGGGAAATAGTCACCTGAGCATGTCCCATCAGCACCAGTACCGATCATTCAGATTGAGCAGATATCATGTCTGTAATTGTTGTACTTAAGACCTTACCGTACGTTGAGCGCGACGCGGACTACCTTAATGCATCTGACTATTACCCGTTTCTAAATGCACTCGCTAAAGATTTTAAAGCTACACGCGTCCTTGAAATCGGCGTCCGTTTTGGCTACTCCGCTGTAGCTTTCATATATGGCAACCCCGTCAACTTGTATGTAGGAGTTGATAACAACTCATATGACACAACTATAAACTACGGTTCTCCTCTGGTACCTAGCTTAAGCAAGGCAAGAGTGAATCTCGAATACCTTAACACGATACAGCCGGTAGAATTCACCTTACTAAAAAAGGACACACAAAACTTGCTCGATCTTTCGTTCTTAGGAACCACGGGTTTTGACTTCATTCACATCGATGGAGATCACTCTTACGAAGGCACCCTTACCGACATCAAGAATTTCTGGAACGTGCTTGCGTTAGGCGGCCATATGCTGGTGGATGATTCCCTCTTCATCCCCGCTGTGAACGCGGCCTGTATTAAATTCTCTGAAATCATCAATGAGCCCTGTTACAACGTAAAGTCACTCCGCGGAACGTGGGTTTTTCTAAAGACTCAAGAACGATCTTTTCCGATCTCGACTTCCATCGACGAACGAACGCGCCATGCACCGTGATCGATGTCGATACAATATGATGCGCCCATATGTTGTCCATCTGAACCTGCTCGAGTATTCGAGAGGAAACAAACAGTAAGTCACAATAGAAATTCTTGGGGAAGATAGTGGATCACAAACATGTTTTCATATGGATCATGTCGGAAAAACTCACACTCAGTGGGCTATGGCTTAGGGTTTAGTCGTTGTAGGAAGGGGTCGCAGACGTGAACTGCCAAAATATTCTTGCCCATTGCAAACGAACAATATCCTGAGAGCTCCAGAAATCTGGCGAGGGCACTCTTGTCGGACTTTATGATTTCTACGATCAAGTGGGGCCTACAGCGCTGGATCGAATCTCTTGCGCCTTCGAGAACCTGCAGTTCCATTCCTTCAACATCAATCTTTAGCAGATCGATCCTCGCAAGACTGAGAGAATCGAGCGTGAGCATCTCGACCTGGGCAGTCCGAGTATAATCTACAGGTTGTCCAATATATTCGTTATCAGGTCCCTGGACCAGCTCCAAGCTACCGAACGAGGATGGAAGACAGTAGTTCACTTCTGGAACGGGTTGAGTGCCACAGACCGCCCCAACGGCGGCCAACCGGGCTGTTACATTAAAGCAATTATTGAGCGCAACGTTGCCTGCCAGAGCATAATAGACCTTCTCTTGCGCTTCAAATGAGTAAACCCTCCCCCATCCGAACATCGATCGGGCCCATTCGATCGTGTGCACTCCGATATTCGCACCGCAATCGATGCCCACCACGCCATCTCCGAAATCCCTGCGTCTTTCCTTTAGTAATGACAATGCACAATCGACCTCGGGCTGATCGTAACTGGAGTTTTCCATCAACTCCAAACCGACCCCATATCCTGGACACGTCGCCGACGCTGTATAATCATAGCGATTGACGATCATCGTGCCGTGATTGGTGGAGAGGAGAACGAACGCGACTGGCCGTCGAATGTTACTCATAACATCGCCATCATACCGCTCGTGGGGTTTGACGAGGGAAGAAAGTACGGGCAGGGTTGTGGCGCTGGCCTCGGTCGAGAAGATCATCCAGCAAGCGCACGTGTGCGGCGCGAATGCGGAGCGAGCTCGACCTGGTTGGACGGGTCGTCTGGTAAGCTTGGGCTGGGTCAGCACCGTGGCGTGCCTCGGCGGTCATCGAGAAGGAGGTTTCATTGGAATTGCCTAACCGAGAGATCGTAGTACCGATGGAGTCTGGACGGCGACGCAGAACCGCAGGGAAAGAGGCAAATCGCGATTGGCATGGAAACACTTCACATCCGTGTGGTTTCGCGCGAATCGCGGGTGTCAGTAAACAGGTTTCCAGTGGGCTGCACCTACCCGCTGGATCTCATCCTACGGTGATAATTTGAATGGTGGGAATAACGCTTGATGGCGCTACAGGCCTGGGGAACCTCCTGCAGTTCGCCTCTTTCCCAGAAAATTATTACAGAAATACAGGCGAAAGAATAATTGACCTCGACCATAATTGGATCTTCGAACACAATCCCTTTGTTGTTCGAGACGAAGAGCCCACATATGTCGTTAACCTGTGGCGACAGCTGTGGCCACAATTGACTGGGATATCTCCTCGGCAATACCTAGCGAAACCCGTTTTCTTCTCGATAGCGGACCGAACTGCTGGGATATTCAATCATATCGCCTATCTGAGACATCCTCGATTGTACGCCTACGAGGATTTGCCCATAATCAATAATAGGGTGGTGATACATACTACCGGGAAATTGAGCGCACCGATTGTTGCAGGGCAAGGCGAAGACCAACCCAGAGTGCTGCCAGAATATATTATCGATTGTATCCGTGCAAAGTATTGCCGCTATGACGTCATTCAGATCGGTTCCAAAGATGATGTGGATGCCCGCGTGATCGATTGTCGCGGGCTTGAGAATATATGGGATGCCGTTAACATCATTGCACAGGCAGCCATATTCATTGGTGTCGACAGTGGGCCTTCTTGGATATCCGCATGTTATCCGGGAGTCTTTACGAAGAAGGTTCTGGTGCAGTATCCGCCCGAGTTTTTGAGAAAGTCGTTTGTTCCAATGCACATAATCACACCCCACCACCACTGGCACGATTTTTCTTTTAACTATTACAACCGGTCAAAGGATGATGCCGGCGTGACTTATAGCTACCTTAAGTTGTGATCACAGAAGCGATTAGTAAGGTGATTGTACTCGAACGCTGCCGCCTGAAGGGTGTGCCCACGTTGTCCTATCTCCTAGCGAATCACGTTCGAAGCGACCGTGATTTGAAATTGCGATGTGGCAGGGCGATGTGTTGAAAGTCAGCTTCCGGCACGGGTTGGGGGACTGCGTTCACTTTGCCCATCAGCTTCCACTTTACACGCGTCGTGGACATCGCTTGCTAGTCGCATGCCCGCCCGACAAGCAGATTCTGTTTGCAGCATCAGGTGTCTCGATTACCTCAGATACGGCCGGCACAATAGGAGTGCCGTGGCATGAAGGGTTTTGGCCCAATGCAGAAGCTCGCTGGAACAACCCTTGGCGCTGGTCCAAGGCCGCGCAAAACATTTCCGTACCGCCGATGCCCGAAATCGGGACACCGGAGGATCTCTGGGATGAATACTGTGGAGTGCAATTGAATATCTTTCCGCACCTCCCCATCGAAGCGTACCCATCAATTGCGCAATGGCTCAACCGGCTGTCGCGGCCGATAATTCTCTTGCATACGCATGGCCGTTCCTATGCCCTTAGAAAAAACTTCGAGGCGGTGCAATGTTGGCACCTATACCGCAGTTTGCTTCAGGAGACCAGCGGCACCCTCATACTGCTTGATTGGGAGAATCAAGTACCAAGATTGGCGCATGAAAGGGTACGACATTTGAGCGACGAATGGGGACAGATTGACACAGCCCAACTGTTAGTTTTGCTCGCACGGGCAGATCTCATGATCGGAATCGACAGCGGACCTTTGCATGCAGCCCGCTTTACGGATACACCCTCAATAGGCGTTTGGATGAATGACGGTTCGCCACCGACATGGTGCTTACCCCGCGAACTACTAGTAAACCTCGTGGTTGGTCGTCGTCACCAAGCGTGGAGCCGTCACAGCCGTATCCCCTTCCACATTGTCGAGTGCGCTGAGCCGACGCGAATGGTGGAGGTATTGACGAGTTTGGCCATGTACATGTTGAACCGGCCTAGGTACCTCCATCCCACGCAGCACGGGACGGATGTGCTCCTGCAATGGTTCATTCGGAAGCGCATGTACGGTATTCCCACCTCCTTAGGCGCGTTCAATGACCGGAATCGCAGCTTCGACCTATTGTTGCGTAACATGTCCGAGCGGTTTGTATCTCCGAGGGTCATTGAGACCGGTTGCATGCGCGTGCAGGACGATTTCGCTGGAGACGGTTTCAGCACATACGTGTTTGGTTGCTATTTGCAGAAGCACGGCGGGCAGTTGATCTCCGTCGATAACAGCCCAGAGCACTGCGCCTTTGCCCGTCTGTGGTCGGAATGCTTCGGTAGTAGTGTGACCGTAGTGCGGAGCGATTCAATCGAGTGGCTGCGGACCAACGAAGAAAGCATTGACGTGCTTTACCTCGACAGCCTCGATTTTGGAGTGCAAGGAGGGCCAACCGAAATACAGGCGGCCAACCACGGTCTTAGTGAGTTACAGGCGGCATATAAGAATCTCCACGGAAGGTCTTTGGTGGTTTTTGACGACACCTGCTATCGGTGCCGTACCTATCATGGCAAAGGCGCCCTCGCCGTGCCGTGGCTTCTGGAACGTGGTTGGGAGGTCGTTCACTCTGAGTATCAAACGATTCTTAGCACTCGCGAAATCCAGAATTAGCTCTCGTCCCTAAACGTCCGTTGTGATACGCGGATCAGCACCTCTGGTCGTATTGAGCTTTACCGGTCTATGTAATTCCTCGTTGTCGTGTCGTTCCGCACTTGACACGATTCCCTCGCACGTGGTAACCAAGCATAACTGACTCAGAGGCGGTATTTAGTCGCGATCTGATATGACTTGCGGGACATTCCTCGGAAAAACGCTCGAACCCTACCGATCCGACCGGGGAGATCTTTACGGAGCGACCGTAGCCGAAAACCAGCTTATCCAATCCACATTGGTGGCGGACATGACTCTAAAATGGGAGTTCTGGAAGCCGGGATTGTCTCTTTCGGTCACCAGAAATCCAGAGTTCTGGGCTGGCAGTCCCGACATCGCTCTTTTTCAAAGACAGTTCGGCAACAGAATTCTCGTGCGCAGCCTGCCCGCCCTGCCTACCCCTAGTGAAGCAGGGCAATATGTTTTCGTGGGCGGCGTACCTTTGCTGACGGTCTTCAGTGACGTCCGCGAGCAACTTCAATCGAACCGTTTTCCGATTTGCGGCATCCTGCATGCGGCATGCTTTCCAGAACTGTCTTGGCATTGCAGCCGTATTCTCATGTCCGCAGAGGAATGCGATGTGTTGGTGGCTACTAGCCGTGCGGGGCACCAGGCCCTTGAGACCGCGCTTGAGGCTGGCGCCGAGAAGATCACGAGACGGCTGGGCTGCGATTCAAGAGCCATAGCGCGGCCTCGAATCGTGGATATACCGCTCGGCGCGGATCTGCCACCCGAAGATGCCCTCAATCGTGAGCAGGCGCGTTCATTGTTGCATCTTGCACCGAATTCTTTTTGTGTCGTGTTTATTGGGAGGCTCAACCAAGGGTACAAGGCCGATCTCGATGTGCTTATTGGCGCTGTAGCGCGTTTGGCAGCTTCCGGACGAGAAGTCAACTTGATCCTGGCCGGGCAAAGCCCGAATCCAGGTTATATAGCGCACCTCCGTGCGCATCTTGGTGTTCTGCAACTGGCCGACCGCACTCTGATCCTGGAGAATTTCCCAGAGTTCCTGAAATCAAGTATCCTCGCTGCGTCTGATGTCTTTGTGTCTCCCGTTGACTCGATTCAGGAGACGTTCGGTATCGCTGTTGTGGAGGCGATGGCTCATGCCAGGCCTGTCGTTGCCACGAGTTGGAGTGGATACCGCGACCTCGTTGTGGACGGCGAAACGGGCTTTTTGCTTAAGACCAAATGGTCGGCCGATTCGGCCCATTTCGTATCTACCTACGCCCCAATAGTTGGTCCCGTTGAGCTAGCGAACTATCTGGCTCAACGGACTGTCATTGATGTCGAGGATTTGGTGCAAAAGCTGCAATACTTGGCTCAGAATCGTGAGACGGCCGCCGCCATGGGACGCAGTGCCAGAAAACGTGTGATCGATCGCTTCTCGTGGCCGAAAATAGCGAAACAATACGTGGAACTCTGGACAGATCAGCTGGAGCGCGCCCAACACTTATGCCCGACGGAACGCCCTTCGCTGGACTATAACGATTTTTTTTCACATTACGCGGACGAGGTACTTTCGCCGAAGGACATGCTGATGGCTTCAGACGGACGGTGGACGGAACTGAACATAACCGATTTCTGGCATTTCACCGGCGCGAGGCAGGTCGCGGAAGTCAGAGATCTAATTCAGTTCTGCCGTATGGGTCCGGCCAGCATTGCTGACTTGGTGGATCGGGGCTATTCCGTCGATTGCATCTTGTGGCTAGCAAAGAAAGGTGTTTGCCGAATTGTTTCGCCAAACGCCAGACCTGGGCCAGAGTCTTCGCTGCGTGCTTCCATCGCAGCGGTGTAGCGGCGGCCGGAACGAGCCGAACTAACGGCCAAACCATGAAGATTCTTTATATTTTTCCGAAATACAAGAGCCACTACCGCGCTGCCCTTGCATACTGCGGCCTGATGCGAGAGTGGCATTCCTTTGTGTCCCGAGTGGCTGAAGCCGATGTTGTTTTCTTACACTGCGAGCCTCACGACTATGCGTCCATCTGGTGGACCTATCGGCTCAGAAACAAATATGTCGTGTCGTGCGCCGTGTGGGAAGCGGACGATCTCCCCGACTCCTACAAGCAGTCCATGGAGTTTGTTCAGGAAGTCTGGGTACCGTCCCAGTACTGCAAAGCAGCCTTTGAACGCTATCACCCTCGCGTGCATGTGGTGCCATATGTTCTAGCTCCTCCCGCCTGTTTTTCCGATGGCGAAAGGTCTGCCGTCCGCCAAATGATAGGCTACGAGGAGAACTGCGTCTACTACCTGACCATCACCAAAATACGGGATAAACGCAAGAACGCTCGAATACTGATCGATGCTTTTGAGAGCCTTGGCGCCGAGATGCCGGATGCGAGATTAATCATAAAAGCATCCGACAGAGAACTGGCGCCGCGAGTTTCCGATCCGAGGATAATAGTGATCAATGCGGACTTGGCGGAATCCCTGATCGCAGCGCTTTATGAGTCCGCACACGTTTACCTCAGCGCGCACCACTCGGAAGGATGGGGGTTCACTATCGCGGACGCGCTCCAATTTCAGAAGCCCACCATCGCCACCGGCTATTCGGGCAACTTAGAGTTCACGAACGACCAAAACTCCTTTCTCCTGGAATTCGAGGAGGATCACATTCGCGAAGAAGACGTCTTTGGTCCTTTCACCAATCGTATGAAGTGGGCATATCCGTCCCGAGAGGATCTGGAAGATAAGCTCCTAACTCTGTACGGTTGCCGGGAAGACAGCGCCGTTCAGGAAATCGTCCGAGCCAAGCTTTGTGCGGCTGCGGATATTCATCGCTTCGATCCGGAGAAAGTCGCCAGTATCTTGCGTTTGCGTCTTGAGCAAATTGCGAACAGGCTAGCAATTTGACTGATGACACGTGCCAGACTCGCTCTCCGGTTGCACCATTTTCGGCCCAGATCTGTCGGCCCGTTGGTAGTATTCGTCAAACCATAACAGTTTGCCTACGTTCTGGTACTGCCAATAACTGAGTGAAATCTCGCTACGGCCGACGCATTTAGATATCGCCCAGAGAGTAGCCCCAACAGAAAGCTTGACAATTCTCTCGGGAATGCGTCACACTTGCCTAACTGACCTCGGAGGCAGTTCTATGGCTGACGGGCGAGACGAGTCAAAAAACGAACCGACCAATGATTCGACAACCGATAGTATAAGTCGGCGAACTTTCCTTGGTGCTCTCGGGGCCGCCGCTGTCGCCGGAGCTTTTTTGGAGCGTGGCGGTGATGTCGCAGCCCAGGAAGAGACCTATTGGTACTATAACTCGTGGGGGAATGTAGTCGCCGTCGATCCGGCCGTCATAGCGGCGGGCGTTTATCCTCCCCCCCTGCCGGAAGGAGTTACGGCGCCAGTCCCTGGCGCTCCTGAAGCTCCCGACACATCCTGCGGAAGCACTTATGTCACCGGCGGGTTCAAACAACCGAACATACTGCTCCTCATGGTGGACCAACTGCGTTTTCCCCGCTGGTTGACTCAGTCGCAGCAAAGCACATTCGCAACATCTATTATGCCGAACGTTTTTGGCTCGGCCGGTTTGATCTCAAAATCCGTTTCGTTCCGAAACTTCTTCGTCGCCGCCAATGATTGCACGCCCTCACGGTCCGCCTTTCTGACTGGACTCTACCCACAGCAGACGATGATGTTCTTGACTCAGAACAAGCTAACCGCGCCCTCTTTACAGCCTTATGACGGTGGTTCCGGCTTCCCCACAATCGGTGACGTCCTAAGTCAGTCACTGAATATCAATTGCGGCGGTCCCACCATGAGTCCTAATTACGACACCGCTTGGATTGGAAAGTGGCATGTGTCGGACGATCTCTTCGCGAGCGGTACTGGATATGGTGGGCCTGACGCCTATGGTTTCAGTAGCAAATACTGCATACCGACCCCGTACGGAGGGCTTTCCGATAATCCCTATCCTAACAGTCAAGTTGGCTATCCTTCCCCAAATGGAACACAGAACGAGGGCGCAGGGGGTGACAGCCTAGGCAGCAATAGCGTTAGTCCTTGGGTTTACCCTTTCACCTACAACACACAAGCGACACCAGCCGACCCAATTGACGTTAACGACCGCGGGCTCAACATCTATGCGCCTTCCGCGTCGGGAGAATACCTGCTCAGCGACGCTGGCATTTATCATGCCTTTCATGAACATTGGTTGCCGGCTCACCCAAATACCAGCTCCACGCCTTGGTTCCTGGGTCTGAGTTTTATTAATCCGCACGATATCCAGTATTTCCCTTGGGCGTTTGGGCTAGCGACCAATGCCGATGGGCAGACTTGTGGCAGTGGAAACGATTTTAGTTGCAATCCACCAACCGCGTCCAATTCAGGATATTACCCGGCGCCCGTATTGGGCTGGCAGGATAATTATGATTCGACTGAACTTATCAATTTTGCTGTGCTACCTTACACGCTCTATAATTCGGCCAACACACCTCCCAACGACTGGAACAACGCAGATGATCCGCAGTCCCAGCCCTACAATGCTCTTGGAATTCCTGGCGGCAAGCCCGGTCTGCAAGGATACTTTGAGTGGAACGTTGGCAACTTCGCTGGGCAGATCAACACGACTGAGGGATGGTACACCTTCCTCAACTATTACTACTGGATGCAAAGTTTTGTCGACACATTGATCGGCAACGTGTTGCAGCACATCAACTCTGAATTCTCTCCGGCTAGTACCCATCCTACGGCAATTATCTTCACTTCCGACCACGGAGATTACGGCGGTTCTCACAATTTGCATACGAAAGGTGGAGGCCTCTACGATGAGGCGTACGGTGTTCCTCTTCTTTATCAATCTCCTGGGCAAACGAGTCCATTTGCGACTAACTTCCTATGCTCCAGTGTTGATGTCTTACCCTTTATCTACTCGATGGCTATAGGGAACGAGAGTTGGAGAGACGCACCAAGCGATATGGTGAACTATCTTCAAGGGAGAGAATCTCTTTTCGACGTTATCTACAATGAGAGGGCGGTAATACCGCGTCGCGTAGCATATGTTCCGAATGCTTTTGGGGGGCCGCAGGAGATGCAATATGTCCTCTTCAGCACGGACGAGTATAACGTCGCCAACCAATGGAACGAGACTTCGATTCAGGAACCTAGCCATGCCGTTGCCTTTCGAACGATGGATCCTTACCACAGAATCTGGGGCTCGGACAACACGATGAACTTTTTCGGCGGTGGCAAGCTGGGTATGTACACTTACTGGCTTCCAAAGAGCACATACCCCAACACCGGAGCTGGACTGACGCAATTTGAGTTCTACGATTACTACGTGCCGAATTATCGCGAGATTGGGAACGACGCCTTCCAATCGGGCAACTGGAATACAACGACCGCGGGCGCTTATCTGACGGCTTACAACAATATTATGGCCGCCGAGCTCTATAACATTTATCCGCAAATTGCAGTTGCGCACAACACCGCATTCAACGCCTACATGAACTACCAGGGCGTCACCGGGTACAGTTTCGAGACTTGGCCGCCCAATAATATAACGCCACCGTAATTGGAGTTGCCAGCTTGCTGGCGCAGGAAGTCATCAATGAGAAAAGCCGCATTTGCGATGATTTTGTGCTACAGCACTCTCACTGCAGCCGTGACGGTACCTCAGTTTTTCTCGCGACGCGATTATCCGTCCGCAGGCGGCTTTGTCGCGATTGGCGATGTGACCGGTAGCGGCATCCCGGATGTAGTCGCAGTGTCGATTGAATACAGTATTAGCGTTCTGCTTGGGAACGGCTATGGCAGCTTTAAGGCAGCCGTTAACACCACAACGAACTGGCAATCCCAGGTGGGGGCAACGCTGGCGGACCTGAACGGGGACGGCAAGGATGATCTGGTGATCGGTGGGAGCGGAGCCATAGGCGTCCTCTTCAGCAACGGTGACGGGACCTTTCAACAGCCAGTGTCTTATCCCGCCAATGATTCGTTGTCTAACGCGGTGGTTGGAGACTTCAACGGCGATGGGACGCCGGACCTACTAGCCGCTGGTAACAAAGGCATTTGGTTGTTCACGGGCAGGGGGGGTGGGACATTTAACCCTGGGGTGCTGACTTCGGCGGCCCCGACTGGAGGGATTTGGATAGCGGTCGCCGATTTCAATGGAGACGGCAACCTTGACGTGGCAGTGAGTGCTTATTCCAAGGGTCTGTGGGTTCTATTCGGCAAGGGCAACGGCACGTTCCAGACGCCGGTGCTTCTCGGCAACAACGCCGGGGCATACATCGTGGCCGCGGCTACTACACGCGACGGCTACACTGACATCGTGGTTCCGGGCGCCAGCATTTATTTTAACAACGGAAAGGGGAGTTTTTACGGTCCAGTCAGTGTTCCCGTTTCTGGCGAGGGCGTCGCTGTTGGCGATGTCAATGGCGACGGCCTCCCAGACTTGGCGAGCAGCCAAGGCTGCGTCGCATATGGCAAGGGAGATGCAAAATTCACAGCACAAAAGTGCTACGACGTGGCAAACACGAACGGTTGGTACAGCGTGGCGCTGGCGCAGCTTACGACGACAGCAAAAACAGGCTACAACGATATCATCACGGGCCTGAACCGGTCGGTATCGGTCCTGGTCAATGAAGGGGACGGCGCTTTTGTCGATGGCGTATGGAGTCCGTTGTCCGGCAGCGGCAACTGCGGCGCGGCGGGAGCCTTCGATGGCGCTGGCTCGGTGGATCTCGCGGTTCCGACGACAAATGGGCTGACTGTTTTGCTCGGGACGGGAAAGGCCGCCACGCCATACACCACAGGCACGACGATTTCTATATCGGGGCCGGCCTGTCCGATCACAGCCGATGTGAACGGGGACGGCATCCCGGACCTACTTGTGGGCGCTGACGGCTTAGGTGGAGTAGGGGTTTTTCTCGGCAACGGAAACGGAACGTTTTCGCAGGCGAGCGTGATCCCATTCAGCGCTGCCAACAACCTCGTGGTTGGGGATTTCAACCATGACGGGAAACTGGACGTGGCGACATCGTCGAATCAATTGGCATTAGGGAACGGAGATGGAACATTTCAAGCGCCGGTGGCGATTCTCGCCAATCCGCCGGACCTTGGATTTAACTGGATCGCTGCGGGTGACGTGAATAATGACGGCTGGACCGACCTTTTGGCTACGCAACCAGAATACTGTTGCGCTGCGTTGTACGTCCTGCTCAACAACCAGGAAGGCGGCTTCACACTGACCACCGTAAATGATTCTGCAGGACCGGATGCCATAATGCTGGCTGATCTTAATGGGGATGGAAATCTCGACGCAGTAGTGGATGAGGACGGCAACGCCACTGCCCACGTATATCTGGGTAATGGTAAAGGAGGTTTTACGTCTGGTCAGCAGAACATCTCGTACCCGTTTGTTGACAACCTACCAGCGCAGATTGGCGACGTGAACGGGGATGGCATCCCAGACCTACTACTACCGGCCGATGGAAGTATCGGGATCGCGCTAGGCACCGGGAAAGGTACTTTCTACCCCCCATTCGTGGTGGGTGCTGGTCCCGGACTCGGGCAAGTGCTTTTGCAGAATCTGCACGGTCAGTCTGCCACTGCTGGAGTGCCTGATGTGGGGGCGCCTGATAACACCGGCGGCGTCATGGTTCTGCTCAATCTGACCCCGTAACCATGCCTTACCTAGTTAATGGCCAACCAGTTACGGAAGATGCCGTGCGAGCCCAAGAGGCACAGCTTCGTCGCGATCCCAAATGGCAGCGCATCCCTGATGAGGCAGAGCGGGCCAAGCAGTTGCGAGCCGCCGCGCAATTTGAGGCGGTCGACGTGACGGTTTTCGAGCAGATTGGGGCCAGTGATCCGCGACCCGTTGATCCAGTTGCTATTGAGCGAGAGTTGTCACGGCAGAGAGCTTTAGGCAACTGCCACACCGACGACGAGTACAGGATGCGCCAGTTGATCGACCGACAATTCCGTTTGCAGCGTACAGCCAATGAGATGATTGCCAGTGCACGTTGCCCGACTGCCGAGGAGATCAAAGCATTCTATGAGGCGCAGCAGGAGAATTTTCGCGGTTCGGCCCTTTTTCGAGCTTCCCATATCGTCAAGCACACAAACCGTGGGCAGTGCGAAGATGCTGCCCGCGCAACAATCGAGGCTGCGCTGGCCGAGCTCGAAAGCGGTACGCCATTTGCTGTAGTGGCGGATCGATATTCCGATTGCCCGGGAAAAGGCGGCGACCTCGGCGAGTTTGTTGCGGGTAGCATGGTGCCGGAATTCGAAGATGCGATTCGCGATCTAAAGCCGGGCGCGCGGACCGGTATCTTTCGGACACCCTTCGGTTTTCATATTGCGGAATTGCGTGGAAAGACCCCCGCTGGCGTGGTGAGTTTCGAAGAGGTGCGAGAAGACATTAGGCGGGCATTGACGGTAATGCGACAGCACGAAGCCTTTAGGCGCGCCATCGCGCAACTGCGTTTGCGAGCGGACATCCGCTGGGTTCCCGATACTGTCCCGGCTCAACAGAATCATGAACACGACCAAGCCGGCCTTTCCCAGTGATGCGCATCGTTGTTGTACAATCGGACGCCCTCTTGGACCGTCCGCGTCCCTGAAATACGCATCGCCTAAACAGGACCGCGCCATGGTCGGTTCTCTCGAGAACATGGTTCGCCTCGAAGGCCGTTTCTGGATGGGGAGCGAATTTCCGGGAGCCTTTCCACGCGATGGCGAAGGGCCGGTTCGCCAAGTTACGCTGAGACCCTTCTTTATTTCGAAGTTCGCGGTCACGAACGAACGATTCGCCGAATTCGTTAGGAATACAGGCTATCGCACGGAGGCTGAGCGCTTCGGTTGGTCGTTTGTATTTCGCAATCACGTACCAGAGGCTCTCCGCGCCGGTGAGATGCCGGGTACACCTTGGTGGGTCCGCGTTAACGGAGCCGATTGGGCGCACCCAGAGGGCCCTAACAGCTCTGCCCTTGACCGGGACAACCATCCAGTAGTGCACGTCTCCTGGAACGACGCACAGGCTTGGTGCGAGTGGGCCGGATATAGGTTGCCAACGGAGGCCGAGTGGGAATACGCAGCGCGCGGAGGGTTCGAACAGAAAACCTATCCGTGGGGAGACGAGCTCACGCCACGTGGCCGACATATGTGTAATATTTGGCAAGGCCGGTTTCCCGAATGTGACCGCGGTGAAGACGGCTTTACCGCAGTGGCTCCCGTCGATAGTTTCGATCCAAATGGCTTCGGATTGTTCAACGCCGTTGGAAATACCTGGGAGTGGTGTGCCGACTACTTTGATCCGGTTTGGCATATCCAGGCTACACGAGCCGATCCCACCGGCCCCCCGCATGGGATTAAGCGGGTTAATAAGGGCGGATCGTATTTGTGCCACCAATCGTATTGCTGGCGCTATCGAAACGCCGCACGCACTGGAACCGACCCCGACACGTCGACCGGTCATATTGGTTTTCGGGTTGTCCGCGACGCATGATAAGGCGATCAATTCCGTGTTTAGAGAGCAGAGGCACTTCCCGTATTCAACTATTCAACAGTTCATCCCAGTTCATCAGAGGAGACTCGCCCGTCGTGGAAGTTTGGGCTGCCACTGTGGATAACTCGTCTTGACGATTCGTTACAAATCGTGTAGCGGCTGCTTGACACGTCCCCTGCCGGACGTATCATAAAGGACGTTATGAGGCATCAATTAGCGGAGGGGGATGAGGTCAAAAATCGACACAAAAAGGTCGCTGATCGGATGGAAACTGGTTCGGAAAAGAACGCTCAGACCTCCGACGAGCTGACGGATGACGAAATCGATCCAGCAGACTTTTTTGATCCCGAATATTTCGGTTACCGGCGTCGAGGGTTCCATGCGCCGCATCCATGAGCTCCGAGATCGTTCCCATCCCATCGCGGGAGCTCGGGCGCGCTGGGCTTGAGCACTTGCCTGCGGCCATTGGGCGCGCGGGCGAAGCGGCCGCGTGGCGCTTCGTTGAATTTTTCACGGCGACGATCAGGAACAAGAACACGCGCGCCGCGTATGCCGAGGCGGTCGGCCAATTCTTTGCATGGTGCGAACGGCATGACGTGCGTACGCTGGAACGGATCTCCCCTATTATCATCGCCACCTATATCGAGAACCATCCGGGCGCCGCGCCCACCGTGAAGCAACACTTGGCCGCAATCCGCATGCTCTTCGATTTCCTGGTGACCGGACAAATCATCCCGATGAACCCCGCGTCTTCCGTCCGGGGGCCGAAGCATGTAGTGAGACGTGGCAAGACACCCGTCTTAAAGGCTGACCAAGCGCGTACGCTGCTTGATTCGATCAAGCTCGATTCCCTTGTGGGTCTCCGCGATCGCGCGATCATTGCGCTCATGTGTTTCACGTTCGCTCGTGTCTCGGCGATGGTCAACATGCACGTTGAAGATTATTACCAGAACGGAAAGCGCTGGTGGGTTCGGCTGCACGAAAAAGGCGGCAAGAGGCACGAGGTGCCCGCTCATCACAATGCGGAAGCGTATCTCGATGCCTACTTGGATGCGGCGGCGATCTGCGATGAAAAGAAGTCCCTGCTCTTTCGGAGCGTTGATAAGCACCGGAAGCTCACGGTGAATCCGATGACGCGAACGGACGTGCTACGCATGGTGAAGCGTCGGGCGCTCGCTGCCGGACTCCCGTCCTCCACCTGTTGCCATACGTTCCGCGCGACTGGGATTACTGCATATTTGGAAAACGGCGGCACCATCGAGAACGCGCAAGCGATAGCGGCGCATGAATCGCCGCGCACGACGAAGCTTTATGACCGCACGAGCGATGAGATCACGCTCGATGAGGTGGAGCGGATTGCGATATAACGAGTGCTCGAGGTTCCCAGCACTGATGCGTGGAACATTCGGGGCGCTATAATGTTGGAGGGGAGCCGGACTCAGTGGGAATTCTGGAGACCGCAAAAGACGTGATAACTCTCGTTCGCTCGTTCAGCGGCGGATAATCTTGAGCTCGTAAAAACAGGTCCTCGCTCTTCAAAGCGACATCATCAGGATGATGGACGAGAACCGGGCGCTCAAGGACGAAAACCGATCGCTGAGCGAGCGGCTGCACATCAAACAAAAGCTGGTCTTTCGGAACAACCGCTATTGGCTGCCGAAAGAAGACGGCACCGACGACGGACCTTTCAGACCTTTCTGCACAGCTTGCCAGGACAGCGACGGCAAATTGATCAGGATGACGGAAGGTGCGACGCGCGGTACACATTTCTGCAAAGTATGTATGTTGAAGGGAAAGCGGTAGAAACCAACCACTTCCACTCGATTTTGTATTGTTGTGCTAAAGCGAAGCGACGATTCCTCATCGCCGACGAAATTGATGATCTCCGTACTGATCTTCATCGTTGCTGGTCTTCAGCCCTTCGGCTTCCGTGAGGCCCCACGTCGATGCCCCATCACCGCCTGGGCGGGATTACCGGAGGAGGTGAAGGGGGTGGATCAAAATGCGCAACAAAGGCTAAATCGCGAACGTCTACAATGCCGTCGCCGTTGATATCTGCTGCCGGGTTGTACCCTGGTTGCCCGAAGCGCTTCCCAAAGCTCCCTACAACGATAGCGAGGTCTGCCGCATTTACATAGCCGTCCCCATTCACATCACCAGGCTTCGTAGAATAGGTTGTTGTTTGTGTGAGAGTCTGGTCCGGAGCCAAATTTGTGGTGATCGTTTGATTGGTTAACGGCAGATTCTGCTTGTTGTATCGATAAATTCGTACGCTTGCTGGCCCGTTCTGCTGACCTGTAATTTGAACTTGGTAAAAGCCGTCACCTGGAGCTGGAATGAATACTATATGAGTTAAAGGCAATGTCCCGGACGGGCTATCCATATCGTCGCTTGTAATCTGTTCATCTCCGAAATATGCTCCTGGCATTTCATTGTAGGTGGTGCCGTTACCGTACCCGACACGCCGTCCAGTAGGATCAGTCACAAGAACCTGTACACCTGCGTCAGCGTAAACAATGAACGCGCCTGACCCTGGTGGGATGAACCGCCGGACTGCTGTGATCGTATTGCCGTAGAAACTCATCGAATTTACGAGAATGTGGCCTGGATCGATGATGTCATACGCGCCATCAGTCTTCCCAATCGCCACCACCCAATGACAAGTACTGTTGCTATTGGTACTCGGACAGCTACTACTAGTCGTGTGGACGCCCAAAATCACGGGCCACCCTTGGCAGAGATCCGCATCAACGTCCGTTGTATCGCTCGCATTCCCAGGCATGTATTCCAACGCGCTGCCGCTCAAAAACGAAACTGCATTCCAGACAACATTGCCACTGGTATCGTAGCCATTTGCCCCAAGATTATTCAGAGCGGTATTCAAGGTGCTAGGGTTATACGGGAATCCGTGGGCCGACAGCACCATGGAAAGCGAACTCATCGCACAACCCCATTTGCAAATCGTGTCCTGGCTTGTCGGTTCGTGATCATACACTTGAGGCCACCAAGCCCCAGCTTGCCCTGCCGGTGGTGTCTTATATGGATTACCACACTGATAATATGAGGGGACACCGCCGATATCGGTGATATCTCCCATGCACGTCGCAGTAATCGATATGATAGTGAAGGTACCCCACGAGGGATAGTTCGTATCGGCTTCCGGCTCCGTGGCGGTGTCTAGACCTACGTTAAGGTAGTTCGATCCTTTTGGGTCTCCCTTGATGGTGATCGTCGTTGTGCCACTGTTCTGCTGCGGTGGATTATTACCCCCGTAGGAAGTACCGCCCCAGAGCAATCCGAGGCCAGGCAACTCTGTGGTGGTTATTGGATCGGTAAGCGATAAATGCCAATACGGCTGGTTCGATATGCTGACCGAAAAAGAGTCCCAGAAACCCGTGCCGCCATTGAACGGTGGGTTTGGTGTACCATCGGCATCGTAGGAGTCCCACGTCGTCAAACTATATTGAAACTTAATCGTGTAGCTGGCCGCCGGCGGAAGGAGCGTAGCGGCCATGTGAAAAGCTTGGTTTTGCTGGTCAGTTTGCGCTCTCCCTGCGACACCGACGTTAACGGCCGGACCGGAGGCTTGAACCTCGGCTGCCTGCGGACATGCACCACACGTGCTCCAGACTAACTTGGTAACGTCGATCTGCCCCCAAGCAGCAGAACAAAGAACAGGAAGCATTACTAACTTCATGAATTGCTGCATCGCTCAACCTCCAGTCAATCCGTAAGTTTCACTTCAGTGCAGCCTCCTTAACTCGGCTCTCATCCCGAGAAATTAATGGACGCTAGAATCTGTCTGTAGACTTCGAGGTGATCTGCCCAGTTTGCAGATTTGTCAGGGTCCTCAGGCGAAAGGCAAATGGCGAGAAGAGTCTGCTTAGTTGCGAAGTAGGAGCACACCGTTTCGAAAGAACCGCGATAGCTTATGACTTGGTATCCAACCTGATCACCAATGGCGATTGAGGAAGTGGTAATCTTTGCGTATGACGGATAGTCCGCACACGGAAATACGTCAGATGCTACAGCAGGCGGATTTTGCTTCCAGCTTTCAAACAGTTGTCTGGGGGTCCATCCCTGAGGGTTATTTGCCGCACAAAGATGAATTGGATCTGCTTTGGGATCAATCGTAATGAAAACCAGCTCCAATGAGGATGTGCTTGATTCATCGTTTCCGAGTTGACCGGGATATGCGAGGTTAAAGTGAAAGCGACTATCGACGTACCTTTGCCACCCGCTCGGCGGCTGAGGAGGTGAACCGCCAGCCGTGGCTTGACTGGAACTCGGCGCGCCCTGGTTTGGGATACCGGCTCCAGACAGAGGAGAACTCAGTAGTTTAACTAAAGCTACCGCAAGGAAGGCCACAACGCACGCGACTGCTACACGCGATAAACAGTTTGGCATCGTAGTAATTCAATAAGACTACCATTTCATAGAATACTTCGAAAGCGGCATATCGGTTTCAACCGCAGTAATAGCGTGCAGCAAATCATCCCCACAGGTAACGTCCATCCGGTTCGCGGTTCCGGAACGGGAGAGCTAACAAGGACTTCGCCAGCATTAACAGTGAAGGAGATGTCATTCAGGTTCGAATCTAACAGGACAATGTTGTCTAGCCGAAGCATGAGCGGAAGGTTTGGGATTACGGGAATCGCGGCGGGCACGAATGGAAGTGGTGATTGCAAGCGCGAATGCCGTGCTCCTGGAGCCAGGACGGAGGAAAGAGATTGGGAAATCCAGGACGGCTCGATCAGGGAGACTTGGGATTAGAAGAGGACGGGAATGCACCCTGACTCCAGGGGGGTACCGGCGGGTAACTCCAGCGCTTGGAGGCGCTGACTCACCGGACCAGGTCAACCGGGACGTGCTGCGTGGAATTCGCGGATGATGCACTCTGTGAGAGCCTATGCCTGTACAGAGACATCTCAATTTCCAGGTCTCCGCGTTCAACACTTTCCGCAGGAACGTGGCACGCACGGATTGACTGGGGCCAGCCGCTAAGTTAAGCGAATCGACTATCGATGGCGATCTTTCACTGGGCCGCCACTCGAATGGTGGCGTGATTGAGAGGCAACGCGGCTACTCGTCCGCCGGAAGGACTGGGGTCTGGCTTCCTGGTGATGACGCGTGCCCGGTGTGAGTTGCCGGCGTCGAGGAATGTTGATTGACCGGCCGGACTCCGAGCGCAGTCCGCAGCCGAATGATCGCCTGCTTCTTGATCTGAGAAACGCGCGCCCGAGTATCGTCGATTCGCTTTGCAATTTCGCTCAGGGAGTAGCCGTCGCGGAGCAACAGCATCACGGAGCGCTCACATGCTGGAAGGGTGTGGATCGCATCGTCCACTTCGTGCCGCCATGCCGCATCGTGGGGATTTGTGCCAATAGATGTACGGGCGCCCTCCTGGCTTAGGTCTATCGCCTCGGCAGACTGGGCGATCTGCAAGAGTCGGCGGTACCGTTCTATCGGCAGGCCCATCTTATTGGCGATGTCCTCTTCAGACGCCGAACAGTCGCCCCGGCGCTCCCAATGCGCCAGGACTGCATCGCGGTCGCGGAGGAATCTACGAACGGCGCGGGGGAGTGGATCGAGGCTACGGAGATAGTCGAGCATTGCGCCTCTGATTCGGTGCTCTGCAAGCGTCTTGAATTGGATGTCCCTGCGGCGATCATAATGATCGGCGGCTTGGATCAACCCGGTGACTCCGGCGGATTCCAGATCTTCAGAAGGACGCTGGATGGACAGCGCCGATGAAGCCGACGGGCGAGCAGTCTGACCTGCGGCAGTCGATCAAGAATGGATTGTTCGCGTTCGCGCAAAGTGAATGCGGTAGACGATGGCATGTTTGTTGCTCCTTCCGGCGGAAGGCTGTTGCCCCCGCTCGGCAGAGCCGGCGGCGCTCCTGGCGCGGAGCGGTCAAGGGCCGGCCACGGGCCGGGCGAAACGGACCCTTGACGGCGAGCACCGGGAGCGCAGACTTAGAAGAGCGGGGAGCAAACGCTCTTGGTACGGTGGGGCGGATTCAGGCAGCTGGAACTGGGCGGTGGTTGCGACCGATAACGGCCTTGGCGAGTTTGAAAAAGGTTTTATTACGCGCCCCAAGAATCCCGGGCAATCGTCTGCAAGTGCTCCTGGCGCTGCGCGCGTGGATCGGGCTTGCGCTTCAATTTCGTGCGGAGGAGGATGTTGCAGATCGCCGGTGGTTCAGTTGGGTGTCGCGGGGCCTGAGTCGCGGCCCGGGCGTTTGCGCCGTTCCGCCTCGGCCCGATTGGTTGAATTGCGGCCGCCGGCAGGAGCGTCCTGAGTGAGCTCCGCTGCGGACGTTGATGCTCAGATGAATCAGGGTGAACATGCGATCATACAACGATTCACCAGGTGGTCGCTCGGAACTGGGTCCACCCTCCGCATACAGCCTTTGTGGCGTTAGTTAGGGAGACCCTATCCTGAGACTGCTGGTGATCGCAGCAAATGCGAGTGGCCGCGCCCTCCGAGTATCCAAGTTCCAAGATTCAAATTCAAGCAACGGCCAAAAGCACTCTGCTGAGTCTGTTGGGACAGGGGATTAGGCCCATTCCCATTTGACACCCGGGAGCATAAACGGTGGAGTGACGCCGAACGCCTTGGCGAAGCCTGGATTCAAATCTATGCCAGCTCCATTCTTGATGTAGGCTTTGTGTGGCATGGTGTCCCTCAGTTCGCCAATGACAGTCTTTCCCTTAAATGTCACAGCCACCTTCTTCCCTCGTGCGTTGCCGCCGGGTCCCCATTTGGCCATCCAATCTTCGGGTGGGAGAGCGCACATTGGCACATCAGCACGGGACGTATTGTCTCCCCACTTTCCGATTCCGTTATCACCGACCTTGAGGGCTTCAGCTTCGGTCCTGCCTTGCGCGATTGCCTTTTTATACGCGGCAGCGTCTTTGGGATCTGCGAATGATGAAGCAACTACCATCGGCATACCAGCTTTTCTTTCCGACACTCATCCACGTTTGGCAGCTTTCAAATATCAGCCGAACGGTTTCAGCCGAAGTGTCTGATGCACTAGTTCACGTGAACGATACCACGGGATCACGTAGGCTGCGAACACTAGAGGGACGGCCGTCTTCTTTCACTCTGCTGTGAAATCAGCCCCTACCACCACGAATCGATCTCCCCGGCGCGATTGAACCTGCCCTTGGAACGGGATCTCAACCGCAAGGTTACCAGAATGCCGAGTCGGAGAGCGACCTGCACGGATACAATGACCATCTTCCTACCCGGGCCAGTTGCGCGGGCGTGTCGGGCCCTGCCAAAGTCGGGCACTGAGACTTCTTGATCAGTATCCGCCGGCACAACGCCAACCAAATTTACATTCCCGCCACACGTGTGTGCGAATTGTGTGCCTGCTTTCGAGCTGTAGGTATCCAAATGGCTAGAAGAGCAGGGCAGGCGATGTCGACGCGCCGATTCAGACGCAATTCCGCGGACGGGCTGAAAGTTGCCGCAAATGGGAGCAGCGAGATTTGGTGAAATGGCTGCGGAACATTGTGCCGGCGGTACTCCTTATCAATTCGCAGTTGAGGATCACATGTTCGCTGGATTGCGGCATGCCGCGAAAAGAATGTGGTTCTTTAGATGACGATGCCGGTCTCCTGGATCACAGTTCGCTTTGTATTCAGGGGCTGCGGGGATGCGGAAAGACCTATACCGTAGCGCGAATGGTGACGGCTCTCCTGCAGGCTGGTAAGCGAGTCGGCATCATGTCTCTAACGGCCAGGATGGCGCCAGCTATCGCGATGCTGGCTGGCCGCGGCTGTCTGGAAGCGTAAATAGTAAGGCCATCGCAGTCCCGAGATAGACCTATATTGACTGATATGAGCGGTCCCACTCGTTATTTATCCCCTGTCATTGCGTCAGATCTGAGCCGCCCCGCCATCCACAAAGAGTTCGCTCCCGTTCATGAAGCTGCTCTCATCAGAGGCAAGGAACAGCGCCGCGCCGGCGATCTCGTCTGCTTCGCCGACGCGTCCAAGAGGCGTGGCCGCAATCGACAGCCTCTGCATTTCGCGATCTTGCTCTTGCGACGCAGCCAGTGCGTGCCATCCGGGTGTTGACGTTGCGCCCGGTACCAGCCCATTGACCCGGATACGCCGCGGGGCCAGATCCAGAATCCAGCCGCGGGCGAAGGTGCGGATTGCCGCTTTGCTCGCGCTGTATACGCTGAACGCTGGTATTCCCGTGGTGGCCGACGTAGATCCGGCCAGGATGATCGAGGCCCCGTCGCGCAGCAATGGGAGTGCCTTCTGCACCGTAAACAAGGTGCCTCTAACATTGGTGGCGAAGGTACGCTCGTAATGCTCTTCGGTGATCTCCTGGAGCGGCATGAATTCTCCGCCGCCTGCATTGGCGAACAGGACGTCGATGACGCCGGCTTCCCGACGCACCACATCATAGAGCCGGTCGAGGTCGGCCAAGCTGGAGACGTCGCCTCGGACGCCGATTGCCTTGCCGCCTACCTCGCGCACCGCGGCATCGAGTTCCCTCTGACGCCGGCCAGTGACGAAAAGCCGGGCGCCTTCGCGAGCGAAACGCTTGGCGGCCGCAAGCCCAATGCCGCTGTTCGCGCCAGTCACCACCGCAACTTTGCCTTCAAGTCTGCCCATGAAATCACTTTCAATTATGGACCGTTCGAGACGTTGGATTGCCGCAGCACCACCTTCGTCGGATCCTTCATCTCGGTAACGATCAAAAACCGTCGCGAAGATCTGGACCCGGACGAAATTTTTGCGGTCAGCGCTTTCATGGGGCCAATGGCCTGTACGATTCCTGCGCCGTCCGGGTTCGTCTTGAGGACCGCCAAAGGCGTGAGTTGGCCGAAGGGCTCACGGTTGGAAGTCGCGAGATACACCTGGTACTGCGCCTTCGGGGCAAGTCCCCTGGCCGCGATCTGGACCAGATCCAGCAGGCCCAGCGAGTTCACGGCCGCCGAAGCCTGGGCATCGGACAAGCTGAATCCTGCCGCCCGGAGGTGGAGACGCGCCGTGTTGCCGGCTTCGCCCAGCGGCACGAGGTTCTGCCTACCGTCGCCTTTGGGAACCGCATTCGGAACGTATACGAGCGCCTGCGTGGTTTGTCCGATCGGGATGTTGGCGATCACTTTGTTGGTAAGTGTGTCAATGGCGACTGCCATCTCTCCATTCTCCAAAGCCACGTAGACCCTAGAGCCGTCGCCGGATGGCCAAATTCCGTGAGGAAGATTTCCCACCGGGATCGTAGCAATGAGATCCAGCTTAGTTCCCCTGCGGTACACCTGAACTTGGTTGGCGCCGCCGATAGTCAAATAAGCAAATTTGCCGTTGCGATTGTTCACGAAGTTGACATGATTCGTGATCGGCCCGGTCTGAAGCAGAGCCTTTTGCTCAAAGGGCGGCTGAGCGCTGAACACCTGCAATTTGCCCGCATCCTTCAGCGTGATCCAAACTTCGTCGTTTTCCGGGCTAACCGCGATGTTGGGACAAAACGGGCTGGCTTGCGGCAAACGTTTCAGGATCTGATGAGACTTCACATCCACAACCGTAAGCTCGGGAGTGAAGCTGGAACAAACGAAAGCATATCTGCCATCCGTGCCAAAGATCGTCATTCCCGGACCATTGGCCATCTCGATTCTTCTTGTTTCTTTCATGAGCGTGGGATCAATTACCGAGACGTAGCTCTCGCCTCGAACTGTCACCCACAATTCGCGGCCGTCAGGCGTGAAGAACGCTTCGTGCGGAGACCGTCCGACGTACACAGTCCCTTTGATCCGATTCGTGGCGGTTTCGATTAACGTTACCGAATTCGAGCCGACCGACACTGCGGCCAGTGTTTTCGAATCGGGCGAATAGCCGAGACCATGCACCAGAAGCTGGCCGTTATAGAGCGGACTGAGTGAGCCGGGCACTGGATCGCCCAGGCGGATCACCCCAAGCAGCCGATTTGTGGAAGGATCGATTACAGAGACGGTGTTCGAAGTCTGGTCGGCCGCGTAAACGCGATCGCGACTGGAAATCGGAATATCCGCCCGCCCCCACGGCGCTTGTTGCGCAGTGGCGACGCCGAGAACGTAGAACAGCGGGAACCACGGAAGGATCTTCATACTATTGCCCGTGGCGTTTCAGCCAGGCTTGCATCAATTCGATTTCCGATTGCTGGTCGGTGACGATCTCCTGCGCCAGTCGCCGCATTTGTGGATCGTTTCCGAAGAGCAGTTGTGTTTTCGCCATGTCGATGGCCGCCTGGTGATGGGGAAGCATCAATCGGACAAAATCGCTGTCACTGTTGCCCGTCGGCTCAACCCGTTTCATCGCAAGATGCATCCTTGCCATGCTTAAATTCAATTCAGACCAGGCGGGACCGGCAGCCGGCGAATCTCCCATACGCATGCCGGCGCCATGCTGTTGTCCTTGCATTGCGAGCCCGCAGCATGTTGACAGAATCACCCATCGCAAAGCAGTTGCCATTTTGTTCCCTCTTTCAACTTTAGGCCCGGCGCCGAAATTCCCCAGGGGTCATCTCCAGACGCTGCCGAAACACGCTCGTCATGTGCGACTGGCTGGAGAAACCGCATGAGACGGCGATGTCAATTATCCTCGCACCTTTTTTCCTGAGAGAATCTTGGGCGCGCGTCAGGCGCAGGCCGAGAACGTACTGGTGCGGGGTTATTCCGGTGGCGGCCCGGAACATCCGAAGGAAATGCGCGCGGCTATACCCGCTCTCTTGCGCCAAACAATCTAAACTCAGCACGGTGTCGAGGTTTGCTTCGATCTTCTCGCGCACTCGATTGAGAATGCGGTGCGGCAGAGCGGCAATATGCGCGCGCTCTATTGGTCCAGCCCGCCGGTGTGTTGCGCTAGCACCCAAGTATCAGCCTCCGCTTGAGGCCGAGAGTAACAGGGGCGCGGAGCAAGCGCTATTACATCTTTCTATAGTAGACGGACGATCGCTGAAGAATCGCACTTTTACGAAAGACCCGCTCGGCTTGTTTCGTTTAACGTGGTTTCCACAGGAGAGCTACTCAATGACTGCAACTGAGACGCAAAGAAATGCGCAGTACCCGGTTCATTACAGAACCGTGCGCGTAAATAACCAAGACATTTTCTATCGCGAAGCCGGCTCACAATCCGCACCCGTGATCCTGCTTCTACACGGTTTTCCAACATCGTCGAACATGTTTCGAAACTTGATCCCACGCCTGGCCGGCTCCTTCCGCTTGATAGCCCCCGACTATCCCGGCTACGGTCAGAGCAGCATGCCGGATCACAAGTCCTTCGAGTACTCCTTCGAGAACCTCGCGAACATCGTGAATGGGTTTGTGGAGTCGATCGGACTGAGCAAGTATTCGATGTATGTTATGGATTACGGTGCCCCGATCGGCT
>Ga0302326_10002956_pt1 | contig 40637 bp, 34 predicted proteins | sample Palsa_T0_3_FD_202264 | JGI IMG/M metagenome (GOLD analysis project Ga0302326, IMG submission 202264) | Peat permafrost microbial communities from Stordalen Mire near Abisko, Sweden - Palsa_T0_3 | ecosystem: Environmental > Terrestrial > Soil > Palsa > Peat permafrost | place: Sweden: Abisko... | reverse complement strand
CAACAATATCCGTCGCAGGAGATATCGCCTGCGATTGCCCATACGGTGCAGCTTGACTGGCGTTAGCAGCGGTCAGAATAAAAGGGATTCCGACTCCAGCCAGAGCAAAGCAAATCAGCAACACCGTGAATTGGCGCATGTATGAAACCTCGGCGCGAAGGATTCGCAACGTAACCATCGCCATCGCGACCAAGTCAATAGAGGAGCATCGCGCAACAGCCGATCTATGACCAACGATCGTTCGGCGGGCGAGACCATCGTGTCATCCTGAACGAAGTGAAGGATCCCTCAACAATTCGTGCTTGTTCCGGACTCCCGAGACTTGCGATCCGCATATGTCCGCAGGGATTCTTCGGCGCGGCGCCTCAGAATGACGAGATGAGGAGTTTTTTCCGGCGTCCTGGGTAGAAGCGGAATCGATAGGAATCCGGGTTTTTCTTCGGCCCGTGATACTGGTAAATCTAACGGTTCGACTCGGCTCGCGATGGGGGGCCACCCTAGCTCAGTTGGTAGAGCAGCTGATTCGTAATCAGCAGGTCGTCGGTTCGAATCCGACGGGTGGCTCCAAGGAAAGCGAGCGCTAGCGTACTTTTGCTCCCGCGCTGTCGCTAAGCTCGGAATCGCTGCCAAAACTGGTGCCATCCGCCGAAATCGGGAATGGTCTAGCTATGGGTTCAATGATTCACCTGACCCTCGGCCGGATTGAACTGGACTGGGGACAGAATGACGGATTCGTGGATCACAGGGCGCTCTTCCGCCCTAGTGACTTAACCGAGATTCCTTACTTTTACGCCGGTGACATTGAAGAAGCGCAGTATGCTCACCTACCGATTATTCGCAAGTCAGAAGATTTCAGCTACCGACTGATTACCGAAATAAAGGAGGGATATTCGTCGCCGCTTAGCGTGGTGGCGGAACGACTGGAACTGCTTGGTTATGTTGATGGATATTGTCGCGAAGAGTTCCAGGCATTATTTCACGAAGAATTTGCCAATCACGACTTCACTTTCGACGAACTTAAATCCATCTTGCAATCTGCAGATTTTAGCGGGGCAGCCTTCGACCCCAAGTTGGGCAGTGAGGATTTCGCCGAATTCATAGCTGGGCGCATTCTTCCCCGAATTGCCCCCACCGCTGCTCGACGGTTGCGACACAATTCGATGGACAACGGGCAAGTCGACGGGCTGAGCGCCTATTCAATACTTCGCCTACTGTCCGCCAACCCCACCGCACGAAGACTGCCAGTAACATGGCAGTTTGCCGATGTAGCTGAGGATGGCTATGTGAAGCGCGATCGCTTACTCGCACCCGTGCCACAGGAGAATCGGTTTCTGATCGTTACGGAAGGCTCTTCGGACACCCAGATCATCAAGCACGCCTTGAAGCTCCTTAGACCAGAGGTCGCCGATTTCTTCGACTTCGTCGACATGCACGAGAATTACCCCTTCTCTGGAACGGGCAATCTTTACAATTTTGTGCGCGGACTGATGAGCATACGTATCCAAAACAACATCGTAGTCATGTTCGATAATGATGCGGAAGGTGTCTTTAATTGGGAGCGGTCGAGAAAGCTCAATCAACTGGTGAATCTGCGCATTGTAAAGCTGCCGGATCGCGAGCGGTTTAGAAATTTTCGTACGGCCGGACCGAGTGGCGAGCTCACGGCTGACATCAACGGGAAGGCGGCCGCAATTGAGTGCTATCTAGACCTCGGTCCGACCCCGATCGTTCGATGGACGAACTACGAGCACCGTCGTGGCTCTTACCAGGGGCACATCCTTCGCAAGGAGGAACTCGCGAAGGAATTCCTAGCTCAGAGGGTCCTAGTGACCGGCTATGACTATTCTGGACTTGAAGCGGTGTTGAACACGCTTATTCGCGAGTGCTCCTCGATAAGAGAAGAAGCCCTAATGGCTTCGCTGCAAGATGAGCTGCTCTGACGCTTTGACGACACCCCAGTACATTTTGTGTCACGCTTGTCAGCGTTAACGCCCGACGGATATCCAGAAGTGGTGGCCGGAAATGCGCATCCAGTCGCGTAGGTTAAGGCGATCGGCGTCGAAGCGTTTCACGCCTGAATCGAGACTCAGTGATTCGCATCCATGAGTCCGGGCGTCGTCGATCAACGAGTCGAATAATCGTTACCCTTAGCCCATCGACCGTTCCGATGCCTTCGCAACGAGCTCGTTGATATATGCGCGACGCTCCTCCCTCCCGGCTAGCTGCGGAAGAAGGCTAGCAGGTCCGCGTTGATGACGTCCGGATGCGTCGTCGGCATACCATGCGGATAATCCTTGTAGACCTTAAGGATGGCCTTCGGCGCCAGCTTGGCGGACAACGGGCCCGCGTCGGCGAACGGAACGATCTGGTCGTCCTCGCTATGCATCACGAGCAGCGGGATGTCGATTTTCTTCAGATCCTCGGTATGGTCGGTTTCCGAAAACACCTTGATGCAATCGTATTCGGCCTTGGTGCCGCCCATCATGCCCTGACGCCACCAGTTGCGGATGATTCCCTCGGAAACCTTCGCACCCGGGCGGTTGTAGCCATAGAAGGGTCCCGACGCGACATCGAGAAAGAACTGCGCCCGATTTGCCACCTGTGCGGCGCGGTAGCCGTCAAAGACCTCGATCGGCGTTCCGCCGGGGTTTTTCGCCGATTTGACCATCACCGGCGGGATCGCGCTGATGATCGCCGCCTTGACCGCGCGTTTCGTCCCGTGCCGACCGAGGAACCTGACGACTTCGCCGCCGCCGGTCGAATGGCCGATATGGATCGCATCTTTGAGGTCGAGTTTGGTGACGAGAGCGGCCACATCGTCGGCGTAAGTATCCATATCGTTGCCGGTGTCGGTCTGAGTCGAGCGGCCATGTCCGCGGCGATCATGGGCGATCACACGATAGCCGTGGCCGAGAAAGAACATCATCTGGCCGTCCCAGTCGTCGGCCGACAGCGGCCATCCGTGATGAAAAACCAGCGGCTGACCCTTGCCCCAGTCTTTATAGAAAATCTCGGTGCCGTCCTTGGTGGTGATTGTTCCCATGTCTTTGTTCCTCCCCGGAGATAAGTGGGCGTCACGCTTCGCACTGGAATGGCGAGGCACCGCATCAGCGTAGGTCAGCGTCGTTGATTTCGGCAACCCCCAATGTGAACTGCGGATTTCGTCGGCGCGACGAGGTCGCCGCAATGGCGAGCCGCGTCCTTATTCGAGCTCGAGACGTCTCAAAGCTAGCCCTGTATCTTTCGTTCGATCGAAAGGGTAGGATCGCTTATTGACGCCTGGATCGTTCCTTTCATCTTAACCCGGGAATCAGCCCGAGTTTTCTGTTCGCGAGCTTCCCAGCCATAACTAACGGAGGGCACGCATGCCCAGTAAATTGTACGTAGGCAATCTAGCCTACTCGGTCGGTAATGCCGATCTCGAGGAACTCTTTGCACAAGTCGGCAAGGTCGAGAGCGTAGCTGTCATCATGGACAAGTTCTCGGGCCAGTCGAAAGGCTTCGGCTTCGTCGAAATGGCAACCGCTGAAGAGGCGGCCACGGCCATTTCGCGCTTCAACGATACCGACCTTAAGGGCCGGAATATCAAGGTGAACGAGGCGAAACCTCGCGAATCGAGTTTCGGCGGTGGTGGCGGTGGCAATAGCGGCGGTGGCCGCAGCCGCTACTAAATCGGCTTGAACGGGGCGGGCTTGCGCCGCCCCGCTTTCCGAGCGCGAGTGCGCTCGGATCTTCCATAACTTCCATATCTTGCGCGTATCTGGCGCGCGTCCGATACCCACACATAGACCGCAGCTTTACTACGGCAGAATCGCGAAGGCGCGCGCCGGAAAGCCGAGGCCGCCAGCAGGCTTCGGCCAGGTCACCACGATAAGCGCGCCGGTCGCCGGAACCTTGTCGAGATCCGCCATCACCTCGATCTGCCAATGACCGTGGCGCAGCAGCCATCGCTCGGACTTGAGGTCGGGCGTCGTATCGGTATCCATCGCCTCGTGGCCGTTGGCCATTATTCCCCGCTGTTCATAGAGGAATTTGATCGAATCGAATGACCACGCCGGAAACGGATAACGCTTGAAGCGTTCCGGATTGCGATCCCAGTCCTTGTACATATCGGTGCGCAGCGCGGCGAACGATCCCGCCGGCACACGGCCGTGGATCTTTTCCCACCCCATGATGTCCTCGACGCTCAGCGCGTGGTTCGGATCCTTCGCGAGCATCGGCGTGATATCGAAAACCACCAGCGGCAGAATCATATCCTTGAGCGGCAGTTGATCCATCGTTTTGCCGGTCGGATCGAAATGCGCCGGCGGATCGATATGCGTCCCGTACTGCCCCACCATCGAGTAGAAAAAGACCCGGAAACCATCCTTGTCGATCGTGTAGGGTGCGCCCGTTAGCGGATCGGCTGCCGCTGAGAACGTCGCCGGACCGAAACCTTTCCATACCGGCGTCATCGGACTGAAGGTATGAGTCAGATCGACGAACTGCTTCGACGCGATAATCCGGTACGCATCGGCGAGCGATTCGTTCCGTGTAGGCGTCTGGTCCTGCTCCCGCGCGGAGCCGCCGAACGCTATACCCGGCAGAGCAACCAATAGCATTGCGAAAGTCTTGAGCAGCTTGCGCTTCACGTCAGAATCGCCTCCTTGTCAGCCGCTCTTGGCGAGCGTTTGCGCCATCGGGGGTGACGTTCAGTCGATTTGGCGTCGTTGATAATACCGCTGAAGCCGCCTAACCTGCCGACGGCGAGCAGATCGACGTCAGCTTTCGCGAGCGATCTTCGCACAGAGGTAGTGAGGCTGACATAATGCCCGCAACGGTAATCGACTAAAAATGCCTTCGCAAAGCGTCACGACCGGACCAAAACCCTCCCGCGCCGTCGGCATTCCTCGCCGTGTGCGACGCGGCGAGGCGGTTGATTTCGTAGCCAATACGGTCCAGAGCCGCATCCAGAAGGGCTATTATCCGGCGGGACAGCGTCTGACGGAGAGCGAGCTGACCCGCGATTTGCAGGTCAGCCGCAGCTCGGTCCGCGAGGCGCTCCGGCGGCTGGCCGCCGAGGGGCTGGTCGAGTTCCAACCCAACCGCGGCGTCACGGTGCCGGCGCTGTCTCGATCCGACATGCTGCGGCTGGTCGACGTGATGGAACTGTTGTCGCTGATGGGTATCAAGGACCTGGCCGGCCGATCCGGCGAGAAGGCGCTCCAGCGCAAACTGCAGCGGCTGCTGAAGGTCACCCGCGGTTTCAAGCGCAAACCCGACGAAAAGATCGACGCGGGGGCCGGTCTCGAGGAGAATCGGCGCTTTCACGCCGACCTCATCGCGCTCGGTGGAAATCCTTTTCTGGCTCGTCTGTTACCGAAACTTCAGATTCATGTCTTTCGTATCGGACCTCATAATCCGATCGCCACCAGCCGCGCCGCGTGGGTTGCCGGGCATGAGGAGATCCTCAACGCCATTATTGCCGGCGACAGCGAAGCCGCCGAGCAATATCTCCGGCGCTACGTGCTGTGGATCCGATCGATCATGATGGAACTGCCGTATAAGGAAGAGATCGGCGGCTCGAAGAGCTGATTTCGGCGCGCCGCGGATCGCTCGTGCGGAGAGATTGTCCGACAGTTTGACTGTCCTCCTTTCTGACTGATAAACCGGCGGCGACAGCTAGCTTATTTCTCGCTGAAAAAATCGACCACCATCCGGTTCACGACATCAGGATTGTCGGTCTGCGTCTGATGGCCCCCGTCGACGTAATCGAACTTTATATTGGGGCACATCTCGGCGAGCTTCTGGCCCATCGACATCGGTGCGAACTTGTCCTGCTTGCCCCATATGAAACGAGTCGGGACGGCGAGCCCGGGCAGCGACCCCTGCAGGCTGTAGCGTTCCCACAGTTTGGGTTCACGGCGCATCCGGGCGGTGTAATCGTCGAATGCCGCGCGCGACTCTCGGATACCGGGGCGCTGGCTCAGCTTCGTTCGGCTGGCGATCAGAGCATCGGTGATCGTCGCGGGATCATTGACGATCGCGGTTAGAAATTTGCGCATGCCAGCTTCCGTGTAGTCGTAATTGCGGATGGCGAGCATGCCGGCATTGGTTTCGAGTCCTGGCCATTCAACCTTCATGGCTGTGGCAATTGTTCCGCTGCCGATCAGGAATGCCTTGCGCACCTTTTCCGGATGGTCGAGGGTGTACTTGATCGCAACGTAGGCGCCCTGCGAATTGCCAGCCACACAAACCTCGTCAAGGCATAGCGCATCGATAAAATCGCTCACGTGATCGACTAGGCTCTGATGGCCGAGCACGGGCCACGCGTGAGGCCGCGCGTCGGTCTCGCCAAAGGAAAGCTGGTCGGGCGCGAACGCGCGGAAGCCGGCCTGCGCCAGGGCCGGCAGCATCGTACGCCAGCCACCTTCGCCCGACGCACCTGGGCCACCCCCATGCATCAGCACGACCGCCGGTCCCTCGGTTCCCGCCCACGAATAATGGGTGCGAACGCCGTTGGCCAGCACCCATCCGCTGTAAAATCTGGTGTCAGACATTGATGTATCCCTTAGTTCAGCTCCCGCGCCGATTTACCCGTCAGTTCTTTAGGAGATGTGACCCTTTCGAAGATGGTAACGCGGCCGGATGGTTCGGGTTATGCGTGGCAGGCAGGACATTGTCGCCGGATTTTTACGATTTGCACTACTCAGATCCCCCTGAAGCGCAAAGTTTGAGAGCGTTCTTTCTCGCGTGGTGTAACGGTCTCGCAATGAAGTAGTCATGTACACGATGAAGTGGTCATGTACAACATTGTCTGACACTTGACTGTCTGACAATCCGTGTGTTAGCCCATCGTAGAAGTCGGTCGGGAAGACAGGGGGCCGGTCCTACATAAGCTTGACTAGCGATACGATGGTGCGTTGCGCGCGTTCCGCTTGCGCCGGCTTCCAGCGACAAAATCGATGCAGGGATTGCGATGGCTGAGATTCTCGGGCTGACGGTTTCCGATTTTCCTTTCCTGCGCATGAAGCCGCGCTACATGCCGTGGGTCCTGCAGGCAAATCTCGGCGGCGGATGGGTCAAGCGGCGGCATCTGTGGGATTCAAGCAATTGGCCCGAGCCGATGCGGTCGGAGTGGGGCGGCGATCAAGACCAGGGTCTGACCAGCGGAAGTATCGCCCAGCGGCACGAGATCGAGCAGTTTAAACTGCTCAGCGCCGAGCTCGACCGTTTCGCCTGCGACGCGATAGTGCTGCTCTATCGCGACAGCGCGGAGACCTTTGCCGGTCCGGAGCGGCCCCGGTTCTGGATCTCTGCGCATGAGCAAGTGCGAGCGCGGATGTACGAGCTATGGGGATTTTTTCGCGGCAATTATTTCGAAGATGATCCCAGCCGATTCGATACTCTGAAGGGCCATCGCGCCGTCGCGCTGCATATCGCCGCCGATCTCGAACGGGCTGGGCTGAACTTTCCGGTGGTCGGCGAGCCGCGGCATCCCAACGGCCTCGGCCACAACGCGCTGGCGGCGGCCGTACATCTCGACTGGAACCGCCGCAAATTCGACATACCGATCGTGCCAATCGGTATCGATCCTTTCCGCTTCGGTCGCGAGCGAAATAACGAAGGACTGTCGCCCTGGGATCGCGCCAATCCGAATCCTCCGCTGACGCCGTCGGAAGCTTTTGCGCTGGGCCGTCAGATCGCCAAAAGTGTCCGGCGCAGCCGCTGGCGGATTGCGCTGGTGGCAGGCGTAGACTGGTCGCACGCCAACGACACTGCGTGGGACAACGAACGGATACATCCTGATGTCGAAGCCGACCACGTGCTGTTCGACCAATGGCGCGCGAATCGATTCGATCGATGGGGCGAACAGCTTGATTTCGAGGAACTGGAACGGCACGCGCAATGGGAACTGCTCGTCACGACAGTGCTGGCCGGCGCGATGACGGAAATCGAGGCCCCGGTGCGGTACGCCGATTTCCAGCCGACCTGGGTCTGCAACGATAACTTTGTGACCACGATTTTCGAGGCCCGCTAACACGATGGCACCCGCGAAAGTCGCCTGGGGACGCCTCGACGAAAGAGTGGCCATGGTATTCGGCGTCAGCCCGAATATCGGGGGAACCTGCGCGCATTGGCTGGGCCGCCAGGGTGCGCGTCTGGCGCTGTGCGACGTCCGCCGCGAGACGGCCGAGGAGGCCGCCGATTTCATGCGCGGCCGCGGAATCGAAGCGATTGCATTGTCGGGCGATTACTCAGAAGAGGACGGTGTCGTGCAGACTGTCGGCAGTGCGATTAGTCATTACGGCCAGATCGACATTATGCTCAACCTGGTCGGTAACCAGTACCGTGACGACGTCCTGGACTTCAACCTGCACGACTGGAATTACCAGCTTAAGGGCTATCTGACCGGCGGCATGCTAACGACCAAGCACGTGGCGCGGGCGATGCGGGAAAAAGGCGCGGGCGGCTCGATTATCCATATCATTTCGGACGCGGGACATCAGGGCGAACCGGGCAACGCCGGATACAGCGCCGCCAAGGCCGGATTGCTGAACTACGCGCGTGCGGCTGCGATGGAACTGGCGCGATTTCGCATCCGGGTGAATACCGTCAGCCCGACCTTCGTCGACCACCTGCTATGGACATATCCCGTCGAGTTTCTGAATCCGCGGACTCACGGGCCTGCCAATTTGTCGGCCGACGATTTTATTCAGGGGATCCCGCTCGGACGCTTCTGCAGCGCCATTGATATTGCCAACGCAGTGGTTTTTCTAGCATCCGACGCGTCCTCATTTCTGACCGGAGTTGATATTCCGCTTGATGGCGGCGCTCGCCACAAGTACTGGCCGTGGACGCCCGGCAAGTGGAGCGGAGTCAGCACCGAGCAATACCTGGCTGAGATGAAAGTCCACAAATACGGTATTCCAGTGGACGAATTGGAAGCCGACAAAATCTCCAAGAGCGGAAGAGATCGTGGCTGAAATCGTCGCCGCCTTCGGACTCTCCCATGCCGCGCTGATGCTGCGGGAGTGGGACCGTGCGACGCCGTCGGAGCGCGCTACCGTCAAAGCCGGATTCGATTCGGTGCGTGAGCGATTGATCGCGGCGCGACCTGACACGCTCATGCTGATCGCCAATGATCATTTCAACACATTCTCACTGCACAACATGCCGGCCTTTGCGGTCGGACTCGGCGCTCGCTCGCGCGGTCATGGCGACGGCGGCCTTCCCGCCTATGACATCCCAGGCAACGCGGCGCTCAGCTACGAAATGCTCGAAGCGCTCAATGACGAGGGCTACGCACCGGCCTTTTCGATCGATATGCCGGTCGACCACGCGTTTGTGACGCCGCTCCATCTGTTGACCCCTGCAATGGATATTCCGGTCGTGCCGCTTTTCCAGAATTGCAACGCGCCGCCGCTGCCGCCGTTCCGCCGATGCTTCGAGATGGGTGGCGCGCTTCGCCGCGTGATCGAGGCCACCAAAAACGCCCGCCGGGTGGCGATTCTAGGAACTGGGGGGCTCTCGCACGAGATTCCGCTGCCCGACTGGCGGCCGCTGCTCGCGAGCGTTCGCGCGCCGCCGTGATGCAGGAAATCCTTGAATGGAGCAAGAACGGCCTGGGCCGGATTAATGAGGACTTCGATCGCCGGATTCTTAAGGCGTTTGAACTCCACGATCATGACGCGCTGAAATCGCTGACTACCGGCGATATCGCGCGCGACGCCGGCAACGGTGCGCAGGAACTTCGCAACTGGGTGACGATGCTTGGCGCGGTACCGGACTTCGTGGCTGAAGTGGTTTTCTATCAACCCGTGGCGGCATGGTTAACCGGAATCGGAGCGGTCGCCCTACGGCCGGCGAGTTGAGGCAAAAATGACTTGCGGAGTACGTGAGCACGGAGCGAGCAGCGAGTCGGAACCGAGGCTGCGCCTCGCAGACTCGGCCACCCATCGGAGCTGCGTTAAAAATCTTAGACGGGGAAGACATCGTGAATAGAACAAATGATCAGCCTGCCGAGGCGGTTCCGCGTTACGACGAGATCGCGCCTGAAATGGGATTTCGCGAATATTGGTATCCGGCCTGCCTGGCCAAAGAGATCAGCGAAAAGCCGCTGCCGATGACGCTGATGGGCGAGCCGATCATGTTCCTGCGGCGCAACGGCAAACTCTACGCCCTCGCCGACGAATGTCCCCATCGGGGCACGCGGCTGTCACTGGGGAATTGTCAGTTTCCGGGGACCAACACGATCACTTGCGTTTATCACGGTTGGACCTTTGACGTGACCAATGGCAAATGCGTCGCGGCGCTGACCGACGGTCCCAACAGCGCAGTCGTCAATAAGGTATCGGCGCGCACCTATCCCACGACTGAATGCCAGGGAATTGTATGGATCTGGATGGGCCACCAGAAGCCGGTCGCTCCCGAAGAGGATATTCCGCCGCTCTTCCGTCAGGCGACCATAGTTAAAGTGGTGCGTCGATTGGCATATGGAAACTGGCGCTGGCACGTCGAAAACCCTGGGATGGGGCATGCACTGATGCTGCATCGCAGCTCGCTTTTCATGCGCGTCCGCACCTATCCGGGATTTGCAAAGAACATCCAGCCTAAGCTTTCCGATGACGGCATCGACGGCACCTGGCTATGTGAGTATTGCGACGATGTCGGAATGGCGGCCGAGTTTCCCGGACTGGGTGTTTGGCCGCAGCCAACATTGGGTCGCGGGCTTGTTCACGAAGATATGTCACCGCTCCACGGTGTGGCGGCCAAAGTTTCCCTGCGCTTGCCGGGTATCACCCGTGTTACTCACTTTCCGATCAACGGTGCGATGTACTACGAGTGGTTCGTCCAGACCGACGCCGATCACTACATCTATTTTCAGGTCTGCTGCGGCTACTCCAAAACGCTCGCAGAGCGCGCCAGTTTTCTCGCGCGATACCATCTGTGGGGACACTTCTCAGGGATGATCCGCTTCAACCAGCAGGATCTCTCGATGGTCGCGAACTCGCAGGACTTTGTGAATCGTCACGGCAGCTGGAACGGTCCGACCAAGCTTTACGCTCCGGACTGCTTTCAACTCGCCTGGCGCGATTACGCGGCCCGCTATGCGCGCGACATCGCTAAACGGCCAGCTGCGACCGCAAACGCGAGCACTGTCGCAGCCGGGACTGCCGCGGCCGGGTAAAGCTACGCGCGCGTCACCGCCGCGTGAGTCTTGAGCATCGAGACGACCACCGCCGGAGTCTTGCATCGGCCCATGCCGCATTCGGTTGCGATACCGAAGTCGTCCGCGTATTTAGCCGCCGCGGCGATCCGTTTGTTGGCGCCATCGGCGCCGTCCTCGGAGTGGATGACGCCGAGGTAGAGTTCCGTTGCGGGAGCGAGCGCCAGATTCTTCAACGGCTTGAAGTAGCTATCATCGTGGCGATCGATCGGCACCGGCATGTGAACATAGGCGAGCGGATGAGCGACAGTCGCGGCGAGCTTATTCGCGAAGCTGACCGCCTTGCCCAGATCGACAGGCTCGGCGCTATGCTTCGCCATGTAATCGCCATAACAAAGGTGTATTCCAAGTTCGACGTCATCGGGAATCCATGAGCACAGGCGCATCATCCGCGGCATTAATTCATTCGGCATCAGATCGGTTTCCGGCTCGCGACTGATAAAGTGCTCGGGCGTGAAGCCCTCGAACTGGCCGTCGTAAATCAGCACCTCCTGGCATACATCCCACTGGATACATAGATCGTTGTGCGGAATCTCATTGCAGATGGTCCGCACTTCTTCATGCATCGCGCGCTCGTAGGCTTTTTCGATCTCAGTCAAGTCCTTGCCCGGGCAGAAGGTCGTCACGACCGCAAACGGCGTCGGCAGAGTGACCTGGAACTTAACATCGGCGCGGAATTGATTCGCTTTCCGCGCGCGGACGAAATCCTCGTACGACGCTCGGAACTCGCGCGCGTAGCCAAGCTCGCCGAATTCCAGCTCGCCGGGTTTGACGCCGTCGGCGAGGCGGATAAATGCGACCGGCATCGGCAGAGCATTAGGCGGCGGATTCTTGTTGACCGTCAGGAGCGGGTTAACGAAGAGCAGCGGGAATTGCCACATTACCCATTGCCGGCGCCCGCCCGGCTCGCCATCGGGTATTCTCTTGATACGCTTGCCGAGGACCTCGCCGACCGTCTTGAAGACGTCGTTGACGGTCGGCAGTCCGATCGCGCCCACCAGAAGAACCTTGTTCGGAATCATTGTCCCCTCGATTTTCAAGCGCCGCGACAACTCAGTGCGGCAAATCGATTAGTGCGTATCGATTGACTAATGTTTATCTACCAGGCCGATAAATCCCCATTCCTTACCTTCGGCCAGCCCGGCAAGCTCGCGGCCGCAGTCGCGCAGAATCGGTATCGAGGAAGTTGCGTGCTGAGTCGCGGCGTTCATATCGCGGAAGAGCCGCTGGATTGGTCCGTACCGCAAGGCAATTCCGCCGCCCACCCGGTAACCGAACGCACAGACCTCCTGGATCGACCAGGTCGCGTGATTCAGCGCCAGCCGCGCCATCGTCAATTGCCGGATCGTTGTCGGGTCGCCGCGCTCTATCGTCCGCTCGATATCGCCCCACACATCGAAGACCAATGCACGAGCCGCGCGCGCTTTAGCCTCGGCTCTCGCATAATCAAGATGAAACGCTTCGCTATCTTTCAGAGCGCCCATCGGACTCGCTTTGGTCTGGGCGACGAGCGCGACCTCATCGAGCATCCGCCGGCCGACGCCGAGCGCGAATGCGGCGTGGCCGAGCGAGGCGAATCCGATGATACCAATCGAGTAGAGCGGGCCGCCGCGATCCGTCGTCTTCGTATGCGTCGAGTGGGTGAATGCCGTAGGCACGAAAGTCGGCTTCATCGAGTAATCGATACTGCCGGTCCCGCGCAGCCCGATTACATCCCAATTATCGCCGTAGATGAATTTTTCCCGCGGGACGACAAAAATCCGGGCCTGGATGTCGCCGTGCGAATCGAGCTTCGGCCCGCCGTTTTCGAAGATGATGCCGCCGGTGTGCACGTAATCGACGTGCCTGATTCCGCTGCCATAGCTCCACGCGCCGCTCAGCAGGTAGCCGCCTTCGGTGGGTTCCGCGCGGCCGTTGGGGATCCCCTGTCCAGCGATCACTGGAAAGCGATCGCGACCGTAAATTTCCGCTACCGCGTCGTCGCCGAGGTATGCGGCCCCGGTGCCGATCGCGAGCGCGGCGGCAAACATAACCCATCCGCTCGAGGCGTCGGACGACGAAAGCTGCTCGATGATTTCGATCGACTCGACCGGTTTCATCTCCGCGCCGCGCATCGATTCAGGCACCCAGATACCGAAGAAGCCGCCCTCGTGGAGAGCGTCGACAACTTCATCGGTCAAGGCCTGCTGCCTGTCGTGGGCAACGGCGTTGTCGCGCAGAACGCGATCGATCTTCTTTGCTCCCGCGAGCGTCGCGCGCGGAAGGGGCGCCGGCTTGAGCGCTCTCGATACCGTCGAGGCCGAAATCTCTTCACCCGTATGCTTCATGAATTGTCCTTTGATTCGCGGCGCGCAATTACTTCCCGATTACTTCTCTGCCTATTTCCAGAGATGTTCCGACGCCATGCGGGCGCCCTGTGCAAGCGCGTCGAGCTTGAGCCACGCAACGGCCGGATCGCATCCCGACCATCCGACGAACGTGCCGAAGCCGCAATCCGTGCCGGCGATAACGTTTTCCTTGCCAACGATATCAGCAAAGCGTTCGATCCGCTGCGCCACCAGCCGCGGATGCTCGACGTGATTGGTCACCGAATCGATCACGCCCGGAATCAGCGCCTTGCCGTCCGGCAGTCCAATTTCCTTCCACACTTCCCACTCGTGCTCGTGGCGCGGATTGGCGGCCTCCGGATAGATGTACATCGCCGTCGTCTTCAGCACGGGCTTGATAATATCCTTGAGCTCGACGTCGCGATGATGCGGTCCGGCGTAATTGCCCCAGCACAGATGGAGCCGCATTTTTTCCGGCGCGATTCCGCGCGTCGCATGGTTGAGCGCCTCGATCACGGCCGGCAGATGCTTTTCCAGGTCGACGGGGCCGGGGCCGTGGGTGAAGCAATGGCCATTCATCGCGAGATCCGGCGAGTCGAGCTGCAGGTTGAAGCCGGCGTCGGTAATCATCTTGTACTCGGTCGACAATGCATTGCTGACCGCTTCGAGATGTTGTTCGAACGTCTTGTAGTAATGATTCGGAAAGTTGAAAACGACCTGGCCCGGCGTTACCGCGCAGATGAAAGCGCTATCGGGGTCGCGGCCGCCGAGCGCCGCCTTGAAGTTATCGATATCGGCCTGGACCGCGCCGCGGTCGCGCAGCTCGATCGGTCCGATCATCTGCGGCAGCATCACGTGTTGCCCGGCTGAGCTGCCGAAAATCGCCTGCGCGACTCCCGGCGCGTCGGCCAGGTCGAGGGCATGGAACTCCGCGGGCTCGGTGAAGGCGCCGAAGCCTGTGTAGCGCTGCGCGACGTAGTTGCTGAAGCCGACCTTGCTCATTTCGCCGTCGCTGATGATGTCGATACCGGCGGCGTCCTGCTTTTCGACCGACTCGACGACCGCGCGATGCACTCGATCACGCAGCGCCGATTCGTCGACCGGCTTGCCGTCCATCCGGTCCCACATCATGCGGACGAGATCATCCGGCCGCGGCAAACTGCCGGCGTGAGTTGTCAAAATGCGGTCGGTATTACGCTTCATGGCAAATGCCCTCTTTTCACGGATTATGGAGTTGCGTCCCCGTCCCGGTGACTCTCGCATCCATAATGCCGCCGGGCCGCGGAGCGCAAGCGGATTGCCGATTCCCGAAATCGGGCATCTGGACCGGCGTTCGCCCCGGCGACACTATGATCGCAGGTGCGCGGATTCGAAAGCGTGCCGGAATTTCGCTATGAGGCTAAGCTCGATACTGCCGATTGCGGCGCTGGCCCTCTCTCTCGGCCCACTGTCTCTCGGGTTGACTGCCTGCGCCGTCGCTCAAGCGCCGGTGCCGCCACCCACGGCCGATTCTCCCGTTACGGCGTTGCCCTTCAGGGGACGGCTCATCGACGGCGATCCGAGTGAACTTCCCGCCGCCGTCGCCGCCTCGTTGACCGCCGACTCTCCGATCACGTTTTCCTATCGCGAGGAGCTGAGCCATGAGGAGGGTCGCGTGCCGCTGATCATCTCGGCGCTCGATCCTGCTACGTACGCCGGCGCGGCGCTGGGCGATCACAGCGTGACGGCGTTCGCATCGCTGTCGATACTCGATGGCGATCGTATCCTCGGCGACTACACTGCAAAAGCGTCGGTCTCTGAGTCGTACGATCTATATTCCGAGCCTTCGCATATCGGCCTGGAGCGGGCCGCCCGCGCCCAGGTGAGAGCCCGGATCGATGCGCAGCTTTCGAGTGATTACGCCCACCTCGCCCGCGAGACCGCCACCGATCCAGCGTTGGCGCCGCCGAATTCCAGCTCCGCCCCATGACACTGCGGGTGTTCGCGGTCGTGATCGCCGCGATATGTGTCTGCGCCACGGGATGCGCGGTTCAGGGCGATCCTTTTTCGCGCGCCGATATTCCGCCGGGCAGCGCCGTCGTCTACGTTTATCGGCCGTACAGTTACGCCGGCTCGCTGCTCACGCCGGAAGTGACCTGTGCCGATCAGACCGCCAAGATTGGCCCCGGCGGCTATCACGCTTTTATCGTACCGGCGTCGAATACAACCTGCCGCGTGCAGGGCGGCGAAAGCGCCGACGAAATCGCGATCGATCCGTCTCCGCGGGTTCACTATATCCGCGAGGAAATCGGATGGGGCTTTATGATTGGACATCCGCATCTTGATCCCATCGATAGCGACGAGGCGCAGACCGAAATCCAGCACTGCTGCGTCGAGCAACCTTAGCCGAGCGTCCCCGTCCCATCGATGCGTGGTGGGTGAGCTTTTTCATTTCGAAGTTCCGTCATGTGGCGGTCATATCGCTAGGCTGGCTGATTACTATAAAGTCCGCTGTTGATTCAGTCCGCCCGCGGCTATCGGAGAACCGCAACCTGGACTTGGCCAGGACTTGGCCGGGACTTGGAACGACCCGCAACCTGTTTCTGAACCTGCAAGGACGCGCCGCATGCGATTCATGCCCATACTGCTCGCCGCCGCCACCCTTATCTCGACCGGGATCGGTGGTATCGCGGCAATCCGCTTTCGCGATCGGCTCCATCTGCTGCTCGGCTTTAGCTCCGGCGCGGTGCTCGGAGTGGCCCTGTTCGACATCATTCCGGAAGTTTTCAAGCTCGACGGCGGCGCGTCGCATATGCCCGTAGCCGCGTTCGGATTCCTCGCGTTCTTCGGGCTCGAACGCTACACCGCAATGCATCGCGCGCGCGAGCATGTCCACGCGACTGCCGCGCATGAGCAAGAGCTGGGCGCGATGTCGGCGGCCGGGCTGGGCGTGCATAGCTTTCTCGACGGCGTGGCGATTGGCGTCGGCTTTCAGACCAGCGTTGGAATCGGGCTCCTGATCGCGCTCGGGATCATCGCGCACGATCTCAGCGACGGCCTCAACACCGTTACGGTTGTGCTGGCCCACGGCAACCCTCCGCTGAGGAACGCGGTCTTCTGGCTGGTGCTCGATATGATCGCACCGCTTGTCGGCGCGACGTTTACGCTGTTCTTCAATCTGCAGGCGGGACTGCCCTGGATACTGGCGTTCTTCGCCGGGTCGTTTCTCTATATCGGCGCGTCCGATCTGTTGCCCGAAGCGCGCGAGCACGATTCGCTCTGGGTCGGAGTGGCCACCGTTCTCGGGATGGCCGCGATCTATATGACAACTTTGGCGCTGCGCCGGATTTGACTTTTCCGTCTGTATCTTTCCGCTATCGCGGCTCGCGCAGGCCCATCCGCTCGAGCCGCGGAATCACCTCGCTGACGAAGTACGGAAGCTCGTCGAGATAATTGACGAAGCCGAACACGACACCGTCGAAGCCCGCATCGGAGAGCCGCTTGAGCTCGCGTGCGACGTCATCGGGATCGCCGACAAACGGAATACTGCCGTAGCCGGCTGCGAAGCGCACGCGGGCCTCGCGCGCAGCCTCCGCCGTCGCCCACTGCGAATTGCCCACCGCGAGTTTGATGAGCCTGTCGACGGCGGCGAAATCGGCATTTTCGACCGCGAAATGATGCAGATACTCCTCGGCCTCCCGGCGATTCGGACGGCATACCATATAGCCCGCCGTGAATACTCCGATGTCGTGGCCGAAACTCTGCGCACGCCGCCGCGTGTCGGCAATTTGATCGCTAATCCGCGACGGATCGGCGGTGTGATCGAAGTGGAAGTCCGAGTTGCGCGCGGCGAAGTCGCGCCCCGCCGGCGAGGTTCCCGCGTTCATCACGATCGGCGACCGTCCGCCCCACGGCGCGGGCTTGCCGATCACGCCCTCGACCTGGAAAAATTCGCCGTCATAATCGAACGGCCCCTCGCCCGACCAGATCCGGCGGACGATATCCCACCACTCCTGGCCGTATTCGTAGCGCCGATCATGCGCGCGGCGGCTCGCGCCGAACATTTTGAACTCGTCGAGGTTCCAGCCGCATACGATATTGAGGCCGAAGCGGCCCCGGCCAGCGTGATCGGCGGTGACCGCCTGCTTGGCCGCGAGCACCGGATGGATCAGCGGGCAATGGACGGTGCCGAAAATCGTGATGTCGCGGGTAACGGCGAGCAGTCCGCAGGCCCAGGTGATCGTCTCGAAAGCGCTGCCCTCGAAGTCGGTCTCGCCGCCGTAGCCCTTCCAGCGGCCGATCGGAATCATGCATTCCAGTCCGGCATCGTCGGCCATCTGCGCGAGCTTGCGATTATTTTCCCAGCTCGCGTCCCATCGTTCAGGCACTCGCGTGGCCGCTTGTCCGTTTGAGCAATTGGACGCGAAAAGTCCGAGCTTGAGGCGATTGCGATTGAACATGGTGGGATTGCGCCGCGTCTCCGACGGCTTCCCGCCATTTATTCGATCTCGATCTCGGTCACCCATAAAGCGCGCATCCCCCGACGGAGGGCAGTAGACCTCAGGCGCGGCCTTTAGGGCAATCGGAACGCGCGATGCGATGCGGATAACTTCGACTGAATCGCAACTGTTGACCGCCCGATTAAAGCTGGCGGCGCGCGGTGGCGCCGGCCCCCCTTTGAGGACCGGCGCCACCGCCACAACCATAATTACGCCGTTACATCTTCATGCCGGGCATTCCCTGCGAGCCGAAGAACAGGAAAAAGTTGGTCGGAACATCGGCGATCGCACCGCCGGCCTTCTGCGCCGCGCGCAGCTTGGCGAGCGACGTGATTCCGCTCGAACCGTCCGCGTTCGGCCAGTCGGTCGGATCGGTCACCAGCACCACGATAACCTGCCACCATTGCGGGGCTTTCTGATGAAGGTCCGTGTCGATTACGTGGGAGTGATTCGGCGTCGGCACGAAGATATTCTCCTTCGGCGTGGCTGGTATTTTGCCGAGCGCGACCAGCGCCGGGAACAGATCGAGGCTCGACGTATGCATCGTGCAGGTGCCTGGCGATGCGCCCGGATCGGGACATTGCACCGGTACCAGCGGCGTGGTTTTGAAGCCCTCCGGGACCGCGCCGAACAGGCTGATCAGCGTCTGGCCGAGCGCCTTGCCGCACAAGGTGGTGGATCGCACGCCGTCGGGGCAGGCTATTGCGTCTTCGGGATTTTGGTCGTCATCGCTCGAAAAGAACGGCACGATCACGTAGAGCTTGTCGGTCTTGGCGATTTTACCGCCGGTTGGGTCGATGGGCGGAGCGTCACCGACCTGGCAGATCGGAAACTGGAACTCACCGGAATCGGATTCGGCCTCGATACCGTTGAAGTTGAGATCGTCGGTCGCCTCGTCAACGCAGTGGTAACTCTGCTTATAGGTAAAGACCAGGGCCTTATCCTTGCCGAAGGCGGCGGTCTGATTCGCGGCGAGCGTCGAAGCGTCGGCATCCTGCGCCGATGCGCGCGGGGCCGCTATAGCGATAGCGAAAAGCGCAAACGTCGCGATTGTGGCGAGCATCGTGATTCTCGCGGCGGTTCTTGCGTCCGGCGTGATCATTCCGAAGTTAGGTTTCTTTCTGGTTCTGGTTGCGGACCGACTTTCCATGGCGAACTCCTCCTCGATATGCCGAAAAATCCTTTGACGTCCGATTTACGCGCCCGGATCGAAATCGGATTTACCGAGGCGCGGTTTTCCCGCCGCCGCTTTGCCGCGCGCCACGATTAACGCCATAATCGACGGCTGATTATGAATTTCGATGTGATAGTCGTCGGCGCCGGGCATGCCGGATGCGAAGCCGCTCTGGCCGCGGCCCGGATGGGCGCGCGCACGCTGATGGTGACGCTCAACCTCGATCACATCGGCCAGATGTCCTGCAATCCCGCGATCGGCGGAATCGGCAAGGGCCATCTGGTGCGCGAAATCGATGCGCTCGGAGGCGAGATGGGCCTCGCGATCGACGAGACCGGCATCCAGTTCCGTTTTCTCAATACCCGCAAGGGTCCTGCCGTGCGTGCTCGCCGGGCCCAGGCGGACAAAGCCGCCTATCGTGCGCGGATGAAGCGGGTGCTCGAAACGACCGCCAACCTCGCGGTCCGGCAGGCGTCGGTCGAGCGGCTGATTATCGAGGGCGATTGCGTTCGCGGCGTCGAGTCGCAGCTTGGCGAAAGATTCCTGGCACCGGCCGTTATTCTGACGACGGGTACCTTCCTGCGCGGGCTGATACACGTCGGCATGAAGAATTTTTCCGCCGGACGCGCAGGCGATTTTGCCGCCGAAGGATTGAGTGGGCATCTGGCTGAGCTGGGCTTCCGAATCGGCCGGCTCAAGACGGGAACCTGTCCGCGGCTGGACAGCCGGACGATCGACTACGATGCGCTCGAGCCGCAGCCGGGCGACGAACCGCCGCCGCCGTTTTCTTTCCGCACCGCGCAGATCGATCGGCCGCAGGTCGACTGTCATCTGACCCATACGACCGCTCGCACGCACGAGATAATCCGCGCCGCGATCGATCGGTCGCCGATCTATTCGGGCGTTATCCAGAGCCGCGGCCCGCGCTATTGCCCGTCGGTCGAAGACAAGGTGATGCGCTTTGCTGACCGCGAGCGTCATCAGATTTTTCTGGAACCCGAGGGCCGTGACACCGTCGAGGTCTATCCCAACGGTCTGTCGACCAGCCTGCCGCTCGACGTGCAATTCGAGATGGTTCGATCGATTCCCGGACTCGAACGCGCCGAGATCATGCGGCCCGGCTACGCGATCGAGTACGACTTTTCCGATCCCACGCAGCTTTCGTCCTCGCTCGAAACGTCGCTGATCCGCGGTCTGTTCTTCGCCGGCCAGCTCAACGGCACCACCGGCTATGAGGAGGCCGCTGCGCAAGGCCTGATGGCTGGCGTCAATGCCGCGCTCGGGCAGCGCGGAGAGCCGCCGCTCGTGCTGGGCCGCGACGAGGCCTATATCGGCGTGATGATCGACGATCTGGTGACGCGCGGTATCGGCGGCGAGCCGTATCGGATGTTCACCTCGCGCGCCGAGTACCGTCTGAACCTGCGCGAGGACAACGCCGATAGCCGTCTCACGCCGACAGGCCTGCGGCTTGGCCTGCTCGATTCGGCGGCCGGTTCGCGCGTGCGGCATAAAGAGGAAACGGTCGCGGCCGAACGCGCACGGCTGACAGCGGCTACCGTGCGGCCCGACGACGAGGTTAATCGCGCGCTCGCCGAAGCCGGATCGGCGCCGCTCGGCAACGCGATCAAAGCGATCGAGCTGATGCGCCGGCCGGAGCTTTCCTACGCGGCGGTGGCTGCGATGGCGGGGCTCGATCCGGCGCTCGACGCCGATCAGGGAGCCACGCTCGAAATCGAAGTCAAATACGACGGCTATGTGCGCCGGCAGGCCGAATCTATCGAGCGATTTCGCCGGCTCGAGCGTTCCGTGATTCCCGCGGGCCTCGACTATGGCGCCGTAACGGGGCTATCGACCGAAGTGAGGGAGAGGCTGACGAATGTCCGGCCCGGTTCGCTGGGACAGGCGGCGCGGATGCCGGGCGTTACGCCCGCGGCAATTTCAATTCTTGCGGTTCATCTAAGGAGTCTTAATCGTGGCAGGGCAGCATAGTACCAAGGCAGTCAAGCGCGCCGGGAGCACGTCAGGCAAGGCGCGCCGCGGATTGGCCCCCGATCAGGTGGATCTGAAAACGCGCGAAATCGTCGGACCGCAGCTCGAGGCCATTGACGCCGACGTGCCGCCGACCTGTCTTACCCGCGTCGGCAAGATGGTCGAGATGATCGCGGCGTGGAGTGCGATCACCAACCTGACCTCCGAGCCCACCGATCCCGTCGAGCTCGCCTTCCATGTCATAGACAGCCTGATGCCGCTGATAATCGCGCGCCGCGACGGTCCAGCCGCGCTCGCCGCCGCCTTTGGCGCCGGGAAGCGGATGCTCGACATCGGTTCGGGGGCGGGGTTTCCGGGCCTGGTACTGGCGGCGGCCGTTCCTGCCGAAGTCACGCTCACCGACGCGCGCCGGCGCCGGGCGAGCTTCCTTGCCACCACCGCCGAGGAAATGGGCCTGTTTGGGGTGATAATCAAGCCTGGGCAGGTGACGGAGCAAGGTTTAGACGGATCCTACGACCTGGTCACCGCTCGCGCGCTCGATTCGGGCAGCGATTTCCATACGCTCGCCCGCGCGGCGCTTAAGCGGGGCGGTCTCGCGCTCCAGTACGTCTCGGCCGGACAGGCCGTATCGGCTGGCCAAGCCAGTGTCGAGGGACTCGAACTATTCGCGAAGATTCCTTACGAACTTACTCGTGGCCCGGAGAATGTGCGCCGCGCGGCATTGGTGTGGCGCAAACGCTAGCCGGCCGACCGGGTCAGTTGACCTGTTCTATAGGCCTGCGGCCTCGGCCGGCGTTACGCGCCCCCACGGATAGCATATAACGGGCGCGGGCGTACGTTGGCGGCGGGACGACGCTCGGCCACGTCATTGTCGACCGAGTCGAGCCGATCTTCGTATCTATCGTCCGTATATCTGTCTTGAGCCAGATTGTCCGCGAGATTATGGGGATGACACGCCATCGGGCCGTCGGATAGCTCCATTTCGGCCAAGTTCACCAGCGTCGGGCAGGGACCTTCGGCAAAGGTCGCATAGCGGCGCTCGCTTTCATCGCGGACGATCGGTTCGCCGTGACCATCCAGCACAAGCACCTTGTCGTCTCCGACCAGAAAACTCCATTCGCAATTAGCGCAATAATAGAGCCGTGCGGTGCCGCGAAGGAGCGGATTCGTGCGTTTAGGCCCGATTATGAATTGATGCCGATACTCTCGGCGTTGCGGACGAGCGGCGGCATGAAATGAGTGCAATAGTTCGAGGAGCTTCATGCTCTAAGGTAAGCGCAAGTGACGGGCCAAGCATGAAGGTCCGGAATACAAGGGCTATTGAGCGGATTCCCTCGAAACCGCTCAGGATTAGCGTTTCACGGCATTTCGATTTGAAAAGCGGTGCCCGGCGGGCGCGAGAAATCGCGAGACTCTCAGACTAACGCGCGGGCGGCCTGAGCTGCCGCGGACACCTTAAAGGCGGCGGCTTCGGCCGGACTGGAACAGGGGCCGTCAGACTAATGCGCGAGCGGCCTGAGCTGCCGCGATCATGCGCATCCGGGTGGCGAGCAGGCCGGCGCAGGTCAGGCCGATCGCGGCGCATATGAGAGTCGCCGGGCGCGGTCCCAGATGCGCGCCGAAAAAGCCGACGCTCAAGCTGCCGATCGGCGCCAGTCCCAGGAACGACATCGTGTAGAAGCTCATCACACGCCCGCGCAGCTCATCGGAAACGAAGATTTGCAGCATCGTATTGGTCGCCGCCATGTACTGAAGCTGGCCGAAGCCGTTGAGCGCCTGGGCGGCCGCCGACAGCGCGAACCATGGCGACAAGCCGAAAATCGCGATCGATACGCTCATCGCGAAGCCGCCCATGATCAGGCTGCGCCGCAGGTACTTCGGCTCGCTCGACGTCGACGCCAGTACGGCCGCGCCGAATACGGCGCCGAGACCCTGCGCGCCGAGCAGAAAGCCGTAGCCCTTCGCGCCGGAATGGAGCAGGTCGCGGGCGAAAATCGGTATGAGCACGGTGTATTGAATCGCAAAACCGCTGGTCAGAGCGCCAAGGGTCAGCAGGTAGAAGCTCGGCAAGTGGTGCCATACGTAGCTGAAGCCCTCGCCAAGGCGCTTCAGTATCGAGATGCCGAAGTCCCCGCTCATCGTGCGCCGCGGCACGTCCATCGCTATCAGGCTGCCGATTACGGCCAGAAAGCTCAGGCCGTTGAGCAGGAAGCATCCGGAGACGCCGACCAGCACGATCAGCAGGCCCGCGATCGCCGGACCGATTGTGCGTGCGCCGTTGAAGATCATCGAATTGAGCGCGATCGCGTTGGGCAGATCTTCGCGCCCCACCATCTCGACGATAAACGCCTGGCGGCCCGGCATGTCGAACGACGACACCAGCCCGTTGAGGGCTGCGAGCGCGATAACATATGGCACCCGCACCAGACCCGTATAAGTGAGCGTGAAGAGCGCGAACGCGCTCAGCATCAGCATCGTCTGCGCGCCGATTATCAGGCGGCGGCGATCGACGTGATCCACCACCACGCCGGCGAACAGCGCGACGATCATGATCGGCAGATAGTTGGCGGCGCTGACCACGCCGAGCATCAGCGGCGAGTTGGTCAGCTTGAGCACCAGCCAGGCCTGCGCCACCGTTTGCATCCAGGTGCCGATAAGTGAGACGAGCTGGCCGCCGAAGAACAGCCTGAAGTTGCGATGGCGCATCGCACGGAAAACGCCGAAGCGGCTCTCGTCGGCCGAATCAGTCGGCGGAATCGCCGCCGCGGGTGTGGCTTCGGGTGCGCTTTCCGCAATCGGGTCTTCAGGAACGGTGGGAGCTATAGGATCGATTGGGTCACCCGGGGTATCACTACGAGCTGCGGACCAAAAAGCAGGACCACGCGCACTGAAGATAACGATTGCCGCGACAGATTAGGCTCGCGACGCTTCATCCTGCCGCCGGCTCGACCTCGAAACCGGCGCGCTCGATAAGCTCGCGGGTCTGCTCCCACGCCCATCCCGCCGTAGTCAGATAGCCATTGACGAAGATCGAATTGACGGCGTTGAAAAGGTCGGCCTGCCGCCGCCCCAGGTTGAGCTCACGGCCGCCCGCGGCGCGCACCTCGGCGCGAGGATTGAGGATCCGGAACAGGCAGGCAGCTTTAAGGCATCGCTCGGCAGTCAGCCGGCTGCCCGATCCGAGCGGCGTCCCGGGTATCGGATGGAGAAAGTTGACCGGCACCGAATCGACCGCGAGCCGGCGCGTCGCCCGCGCCAGATCGATAATGTCGTCGTCGCTCTCGCCCATCCCGATAATCCCGCCCGAGCACGTGCTCATGCCCGCCGCGCGGACATTGGTGAGCGTCGCGACCCGGTCGTCCCACGTATGAGTCGTGCATATGCGCGGGTAAAACTCGCGGCTGGTGTTGAGATTATGATTGATCCAGCCGGCGCCCGCGTCGCGAAACGTCTCGGCCTGACCGCTGTCGAGCAGGCCCACCGACAGGCACAGCTCGAGCCCCGGCAGCTCGGCACGGATTCGCTCGCAGGCTTCGCCCAGCCGTTCGACGTCGCGCGCCGTCGGCCCGCGCATGCTGCATACCATGCAGTAGCGGCGAGCGCCGCTCTCGATCGCGCGCCGGGCACCTTCGACCAGTTCGGCCGTCGCCCGCATCTTGTAGACCGGAATTTCGGCGCTCGAAATTTTCGACTGCGAGCAGTACGAACAATCTTCGGGACAGATTCCGCTCTGCGCGTTGTTGAGCACGCATACTTTGACGCGCCGGCCGAAGGCCGCTTCGCGGATACGCAGCGTCGCGCCCATCAGACCATCGAGACGATCGTCTGGGCAGTTCAGGATCGCATGGGCGGCCGGTTGCGAGATTTCCTCGCCAGCCAGAACGGATTCGACCATCTGGTCGAGGTCGAGATCTTCAAAACGAATCATCAGGATTTGCGGGCGGCAGCCGTGAAAACGCCAATGCAGCGAAGTTATGGCGTCACGGCCCTGCGATCAAGGGCCGCCACGATATCGACGCGCCGTCACGTGTGCCGGACGGAACGAAGCTGTGATATGAATCGATGCCGTGACCGCAACCTGGCTTACGTTTGTCAGCTGACCGGATTCCGCATCCTGTTGTTTGTACGGATCTTTACGAAAGATGGCTCACGCCGATTCGCCTCAAGACGATCTGACCCAATACGATCTCGCGACGCTGGCCGATAAATTTCGCCGTCGCGAGGCCTCGCCGATAGCGGTGACCGAAGCTTATCTCGCACGAATCGAGGCCACCGAGCCCAGGCTCAACGCCTATATCACGGTGACCGCGGAGGTCGCTCGCGCGGCGGCGCGGGATGCCGAGGAGGAGATCGGCCGTGGCGATTGGCGCGGTCCACTCCATGGAATCCCGATAGCCCTGAAGGACCTCTGCCATACGCGCGGTATCCGCACGACGGCCGGATCGAAAATTCTGGCTGATTTCATTCCCGGTCACGACGCGACGGTCTATCGCCGCCTGCGCGAAGCCGGCGCCGTGCTGCTCGGCAAACTCAATCTGCATGAGTTCGCCGCCGGCGCCAGCAGCAACAATCCGCACTACGGACCCGTACGCAATCCCTACGACATCGAACGGATTCCCGGCGGTTCCAGCGGAGGTTCGGCGGCGGCGCTCGCGGCGCGGTCGGCGCTCGGGACGATCGGCACTGACACGGGCGGATCGATTCGCATCCCGGCGGCGCTCAGCGGATGCGTCGGGCTCAAGCCGACTTACGGCCGGGTCAGCCGTTACGGTGTGGCGCCGCTGGCGTACAGCGTCGATCATGTCGGCCCGATGGCGCGCACGGTCCGCGACGCCGCCCTGATGCTCAACGTGATCGCCGGTCATGATCGCGACGACTCCACTTCGAGCACCGAGCCTGTGCCTGATTTCACCGCGGCGCTCGGCGAGGATATTGCCGGTATCAGGCTCGGCGTCGTCGAAGAGTTGTGCCGCGGCCTCGATAGTGAGGTCGAGCGGTCGTTTAACGCCGCGCTCGAGACGCTCGCCGGTGCCGGCGCTCAGATAGATCGGATTTCGATTCCCGGCCTGACCTCGGCCGCCGCCCGCGCCGCGCGCACGCTGATCGTCCGTGCCGAGGCGCTCGAGATTCACGAGCGATGGCTCCTCGAACGGCCCGCCGACTACGGCGATGACGTACGCAAGCTGCTCGAACTCGGAATCGCCGTGCCCGCAAGCTCATATGTTCGCGCCCAGCGCGTACGCGCCCTGATGCTCGCGCAATCCCAAAGCGCGCTCGCAAAGTTCGACCTGCTGGTCTCGCCCGCCTGTCCGATCTCTGCGCCGCGAATTGGTGAAGAGTCGCTGAAGATGCCCGACGGCAGCGTCCTGATGGTGCTGCCGGCGCTTGCGATATGCTGCGCGCCGTTCAATGCGACCGGCCAGCCCGCGATCGCGGTGCCGAGCGGGCTTTCGTCCACCGGGCTGCCGATCGCGATCCAGTTTGCCGGCCGCGCCTTCGATGAGGCTGGGGTGCTTCGCGCGGCCTACGCCTACGAATCGCTCCGCGGCGCTCTGCCACCACCGCTGGCATTTGCTTAAGGGCACTCGCCCGCCCGGCGCTTACGGACCCTCACCCGCGCCCGGCGGCGCGCCCTCTCCGATGAGGGAGAGGGTTAACAGTGCTTCTGCGGGTGACAAGTGAAGGTTCGAGATTGCATGTTGTGGAAGCGAAACGTGAGGAAGGGAAAAGGATCGCGCCGTCGCGATATGATCTTCTCTCTCGCTAATGAAGTGCAGAGGCTTCGGCGACATTTGATACCTCTTTTCTTGACCCTCGCCCTCGGCTAGCGGAACGTTACGGCGCGGCACGAGTGATCTTACCCTCTCCCGAGGGCCAGCGGAGCGTTACCACCCGGAGCGAGCAGGCGAGTCGGCGAGCTGCGTTAAAAGAGCGGAGGGTCGTGCCGAAGATCTAACCCTGAGATACGACCGAAGAGTCCCTTTTTTAAGCTCTGCCGGAGGGATAAAATGCAAGGTTCGGGGAGCGCGATTGCGCCGTTCGAAGCGGCCGCTCGACGCGTCGGTGTCACGGGGATCGTTTATGTTTGGCGAGATCAATCCGCGCGCGAAGTCCAAAGCCCCCTTTGTCAGGGTCGAAGACGCACTCGAGGAAATCCGGCGCGGCCGCATGGTCATCCTGATGGATGACGAGGATCGCGAGAACGAAGGCGATTTCTGCATGGCGGCCGAAAAGGTCACCGCCGACGCGATCAACTTCATGGCGACGCACGGCCGCGGACTCATCTGCCTGCCGATGGCGCCGGAGCGGATCGAACAGCTCGGGCTGAGCGCGATGGTCGGCGTCAACCAGGCGCCGCTCGGCACCGCTTTTACGATTTCGATCACCGCGCGCGGTATCGGCGGATCGGGAGTCTCGGCCCATCAGCGCGCCGCGACGATTCTGCGCGCCGCCCGTGAAGACGCCGCCACCGCCGATTTCATCACGCCCGGCCACGTCTACCCCCTGCGTGCGCGCGAAGGCGGCGTGCTGGTGCGCACCGGGCAGACCGAGGGCGCAGTTGACCTGGCGCGGCTCGCCGGACTACAGCCCGCCGGCGTCATCTGCGAGATTCTGAAAGAGGACGGCACGATGGCCCGCCGCGACGACCTCGTCGGAATCGCGCGGACCCATAAGATGAAGATCGTCACCGTCGCCGACATCATCGAATATCGCCTGCGCCATGAAACGATGGTCCAGCGGATCGCCGAGGCGCGGATGCCGACCTCGTTCGGCGAGTTCCGCGCGCTGGTCTATCGCAATAGAATCGATCTGACCGAGCATCTCGTGATGGTGATGGGAACCGTCGATCCGGCGCGTCCGATCCTGGTCCGGGCCCATCGCGAATATCTCCCCGGCGACGTATTCGGCTACAGCGGCCGCAACACGCGCAGCCTCCTGCACGCCGCGATGGAACGGGTCGCCGCGGCCGGCGAGGGCGTGATCCTGTACCTCAAGCGCGAGGCCAACGCGATCGCTTCCGAGCTTAACGGCGTGCCCGGACGCGAGCATTCGATCAGCACCCATCTGAATCCGCCGCCGATGGATTTCCGCGACTACGGAATCGGCGCACAGATTCTGCGCGACGTCGGCGTGCGCAAGATGATCCTGCTGTCCGACGTAACGCCGCGCTTGGCAAACCTGCCCGGCTACGGACTGGAAGTCGTCGACAGTATCCCGCTGTCGCTGCCCGATGCGCAGGCGCTTGATGGCGATGGGCGGTAATTGACGGCAATTGAAATTGACTGGTTATGGATTCGTAAGTTTCACACGTCCAGCTACATTGCTTTAATCCGGGCTAATCCCAGTTCTGATGTGAAGATGTCACGCTCGTATCGATTTCCCGCGATCGTAATCGTCGTCGCGGTCGCGCTGGCGTTGATTTTTTCGGCGATCCTGCTGGCACCCGCGCAGACGTGGGCGCAGGGACAAAGCTCGGACAGCCGCCATATCGTCAAAATCACCGATGTTGGCGTGAATCGGATAATCGGGCCCGGAGTGACCGCCACGGTCACGGTAACTGCGCACATCCTGTCCGGATGGCATATCAATTCGGACCGCCCGCTTTCGAAGGATTACATCCCGACCACGATGGAAGTCGTGGTGCCCGCCGGTATCACCGTCGGTCCGGTGACGTATCCGTCCGCGCAGACCGTCACGCTGCCATTTTCGGCGGAGAAGCTGTCGGTCTTCGATGGCGACGGGCAGTTTTCGGCGCCGCTGACCGCGTCCGCGGATTTTCAGGCTGGCGAGCCGGTATCCGGCACCGTCACGATTCATTACCAGGCCTGCGACAACAACGAATGCCTGCGGCCCACCGCCGTCAGCGAGCCCTTCACAGTCATGACGGCCGCGCCAGCCGGAGTCATCGATGGCGTGCCGGGCGGCGGTGAACCGGCAGGCGGACCCGTGGTGACACCCGACACGGGCGCGGGCTCCTCCTCCACGGGATGGCTCGAAGGCGTGTTCGCTACGCATGGCTACGTCCTCGGCTTCCTGCTGGTCCTGCTCGGCGGTCTCGCGCTCAATCTGACTCCGTGCGTATATCCGCTAATTGGGGTTACGGTCGCCTATTTCGGCAACCAGGGCGGGACCAGCCGTCGCGTCGCGTCGCTGGCGATCGTATACGTGCTGGGGATCGCCCTGATGTTCTCGGCGGTCGGCGTGGCGGTGGCGTTGTCGGGTGGTCTGTTCGGCGCGGCGCTGGAAAATCCGTTCGTGCTGATCGCGATTGCCGGCGTGCTGGTCGCGCTGGCGATGTCGAGCTTCGGAATCTTTTCGATTCAGGCACCGAGCTTCATGATGACCTGGGCCGGAGTCGCGCGGCCGGGATATGTCGGCGCTTTCGCGATGGGCCTCGGGATGGGCGTCGTCGCGGCGCCATGTATCGGACCGATCGTGCTCGGACTCCTCCTGATGGTCGAACGCAGCGGCAGCGCGCTGTTCGGCTTCGCGCTGTTCTTCACACTCGCGATCGGAATGGGCGCGCCGTACGTCGGGCTCGCGATGGCGGCGGGCAGTATCCGGCGATTGCCGCGATCGGGCGAATGGCTCCGATGGACCGAGCAGCTATTCGGATTCGTCCTGATCGGCCTGGCGATCTATTTCCTCGAGCCGGTCGTCCCGCGTCATCTGTTCAGCCTGCTGTTGCCCTATTACGCTGCGGGCGCCGGGATTTACTTGGGCTATTTAACGCCGGCCGGACGCAGTTGGCGGCCATTTCTGTTCTTCCGGATAGTGCTCGGAACGGTTGCGCTGGCGGCGCTGGTCTACCTGATACTCGCGAAGAGCAACAAGCCGGAGTTGAACTTCGCGCCTTTTGATAACGATCAGTTGATCGCCGCGCGCTCGTCGGGACGACCGGTGCTGGTCGATTTCAGCGCCGACTGGTGTATCCCGTGCCGCGAGATGGCGCGGACGACGTTCACCGACCCGGACGTGATCAAGGCCGCTGATCGATTCGTGCGGATGCGCGCCGACCTGACCGCCGACAATGAAGACACCGACGAGATTTCGCGCCATTTCGATATCAAGGGCGTGCCGACGACGCTCTTTATCGATGCTTCCGGGACGGTCCGCAAGCGCGAGGTCGGCTACGTCGGCAGCGCCCAGTTCCTCGAAGATCTGAAATCCGTCGACTGAACGGAAACTCCCCTGCACGAAGTCAGGCGTCGCATCGAGGTCACATCTATGCCGTCGCATCCGCCCATACCGCCGTTTAATCGAGAAACCGCCACACTGAAGGTCCGCCTTGCCGAAGACGGCTGGAATTCGCGCGATCCCGAGCGCGTCTCGCTCGCCTACTCGCCTGATTCGCACTGGCGCAACCGCGCCGAGTTTCTCGTCGGCCGGGCCGAAATCGTCGCGTTTCTGAAGCGCAAATGGGCAAGGGAGCTCGACTACCGGCTGATTAAGGAACTGTGGGCGTTCGACGGCATCCATATCGCGGTGCGGTTCGCCTACGAATGGCGTGACGACTCAGGCAACTGGTTCCGATCGTACGGCAACGAGAACTGGGAATTTGACGACGACGGTCTGATGAGGCGGCGGCTCGCCTCGATAAACGATCTGCCGATCGCCGAATTCGAGCGGAAATATCATTGGCCGCTGGGGCGCCGTCCCGATGACCATCCGGGTCTGGGCGCGTTCGGTCTTTAAGGTCCTTTTCTGCGCCGTCCTGTTCCTCAACTATCGTTTTATACATGGCTTCTTTGAAGTCGTCTTGACGGCTTCGCTTTATCATGCTTGGCGCGGCATATTTAGCCCTTTTTCTGCGTATATTAACGCTGTCTATAGATTTTATTGAAACTACGTTTGAAAAATCATCCTGGTCTTCATTCGAATGGTTTACTTACGGCCTCGAAACGGGTAGAATTCAGCTCTGTGGGGCGTGGCCGCTGAGAGGAGTCTTTCCACCTGGATTCATATGGCAAGCAAGCAGGTTACTGACGATTACGGCGCTGGTTCGATCAAGGTTCTCGAGGGGCTCGAAGCTGTCCGCAAGCGCCCCGGAATGTATATCGGCGACACCGCCGAGCGCGGGTTGCATCACCTGGTCAGCGAGATCGTCGACAACTCCGTCGACGAGGCGCTGGCGGGCCATTGCGACGAGATTTCCGTTGCGATTCTGAGCGATGATCGGATTTCCATAGAAGACAACGGCCGCGGTATTCCGGTCGAGATGCATCCGACCGAAAAGCGATCGGCGCTCGAAGTCGTCCATACGGTGCTGCATGCGGGCGGCAAGTTCGAAAATCAGGCCTACAAGGTTTCGGGCGGTCTGCATGGCGTCGGCGCGTCGGTCGTCAACGCGCTCAGCGAGGAGTTCGAAGTCGAGGTCCATCGCAGCGGCAAAATCTATTATCAGCGCTACGAGCGCGGCACGCCCAAGACCGCGGTCGAGCAGCGCGGCACGACCAAGAAGACCGGTACCCGGACGACGTTTTCTCCCGATCCGAAAATCTTCCCCGAAATAAAGTTCAAATATGAGATCATAGCGCGCTATCTGCGCGAGATGGCGTATCTGAACGGCGGCCTCAAGGTCATCCTGAGCGATGAGCGCACAGGCAAGCGCGAGGAGTTCCATTACGAGGGCGGCATTGCGGAATTCGTCGAGTCGCTGACCACTGGCAACGACACCCTGCACGACGTGATCTATTTCCGCGCCGAGCGTGAGAAGGTCGATATCGAAGTCGCCCTGCAATGGACCGACGCCTTTCACGAAATAGTTTTCACCTACGCCAACAATATCCATACGAGCGAAGGCGGAACCCATTTGTCGGGCCTGCGGTCGGCCCTGACCCGTACGCTCAACAACTACGCGACGCGCGGCAACCTGTTCAAAAACAAGGACATGCGGTTCGAAGGCGACGATACGCGCGAGGGTCTGGTCGCGATCGTCAGTGTCAAAATTGGCAATCCGCAATTCGAGGGACAGACCAAGACCAAGCTTGGCAACTCGGAGGTCGAAGGGCTGGTCTCGGGGGTCGTCGGCGAGAAGCTCGGCGAGCATATGGAGAAGCATCCGGCCGACGCCAAGCGGATCGTCAACCGGGCTATCGAGGCCGCCACGGCGCGCGAGGCCGCCCGTAAGGCGAAGGAACTCGTACGGCGCAAGGGTGCGCTAGATTCGGGGTCGCTGCCCGGCAAGCTCGCCGACTGCCAGGAGCGCGATCCGGCGCGCAGCGAGCTCTTTATCGTCGAGGGCGATTCGGCCGGCGGCTCCGCCAAACAGGGCCGCGACCGCCGCGTGCAGGCAATTCTGCCGCTGCGCGGAAAAATCCTCAACGTCGAGCGCGCGCGGATCGACAAGGTGCTCTCGTCGGTCGAGCTGCGCGTGATGATCACAGCGCTCGGGATGGGCGTCAGCACTGAAAAGGACATCACCAAGCTCCGCTACCACAACATCATCATCATGACCGACGCCGATGTCGACGGATCGCATATCCGCACGCTGCTGCTGACGTTTTTCTTCCGCCAGTTTCCCGAGATCGTCGAAGGCGGCTACCTGCACGTGGCGCAGCCGCCGCTGTTCCGCGCCAAGAAGGGCAAGACTGAGCGCTATCTGAAAGATGAGGCCGCTCTCGAAGAATATCTGACCGATTTGGGCGCGGAAGCACTGGTGCTGCGGCTGGGCACCGGACGCGACGCCCGCGAGCTCAAGGGCGCCGGGCTGAAGGCGATCGCGCGCAAGGCGCTGCAGCGCGAGCGGATGTTCGAGGCGCTCGAGCGCCGTTCCAAGGAGCGCGCGTTGGTGGCGGAGCTCGGCCGCCGGATTACCGACAAGTCGGTCACCGCCGACACCTTCCGCGACGAGACGGAACTGGGCAATCTCGCCAAATCGCTGCAGGCCGAGCTTAAGAGCCTCAACCTTGTCTACCGGGTCGAGCCCGGCGACAGCGCGAGCTTCCGCGCGGTCTTCAGCCATGCTCGCAACGGCGCGACCGCCCCCACCGTGATCGATCTGGCGCTCCTGATGAGCGGTGAGCTGCGAGAGATCCGCCGCCTGTCGGCCGACCTCGATCAGCTCGGATCGCCTATTGTGATCAAGTCCGGCGACGAGGAGCGCACCGTTGAGACGCTCGGCGCGGTCGCACAGGCGGTGCTTACGGCCGGGCAGAAGGGCGTCGAGATCCAGCGCTACAAGGGCCTTGGCGAGATGAATCCCGATCAGCTATGGGCGACCACGATGAATCCGGAGACGCGCTCGCTGCTCAAGGTGCGGGTCGGCTCGCAGGAGGAGGCCGAGGAGATGTTCTCGCGCCTGATGGGCGATCAGGTCGAGCCGCGCCGCCAGTTTATCGAGGACAACGCGCTCAACGTAAAGAACCTCGACATCTAAATCCCCGATACTAATCCCGATATCTAATATGCGACCGGCGGCTGCGGCCGGTTTGAACCGAGGCTTTAGTGATCAATGGCGACGACTAACGGCGACGAGCCGATTCGCAACGAACCGACGCTGCTGAATATCGAAGACGACATGCGGCAGTCCTACCTGGACTACGCGATGTCGGTGAATATCGGGCGCGCGCTGCCCGACCTGCGCGACGGCCTGAAGCCGGTCCATCGGCGGATCCTGTACGCGATGTTCCGCGAGGGGCTGCTCGCCAATCGCCGCTACTCGAAATGCGCCGGCGTCGTCGGCGAAGTGCTCAAGCATTACCATCCGCATGGCGACTCGTCGGTTTACGACGCGCTCGTCCGCCTCGCGCAGCCGTTCAGCGTGCGCTACCCGTTGATCGACGGTCAGGGCAACTTCGGCTCGATCGATGGCGACCCGCCTGCGGCCTATCGCTACACCGAATGCCGTCTGACGGCGCTGGCCGAGCGGATGCTCGTCGATATCGACAAGGAAACCGTCGACTTCGCGCCCAACTTTGACGGCTCGCAGCAAGAGCCCGAGGTCCTGCCGTCGCAGATTCCGAATCTCCTGATCAACGGCTCCGACGGTATCGCGGTCGGCATGGCGACCAATATCCCGCCGCACAACCTGGGCGAGGTGTGCGACGCGTTACTGGCGCTGATCGAAGATCACGATCTGCCGCTCGAAAAGATTCTCGACATTATTCCCGGCCCCGACTTTCCGACCGGTGGCCAACTACTCGGCCGTGGCGCAGTGCGGCAGGCCTATGTCAGCGGGCGCGGAATCCTTACGATGCGCGCGCTGGCCGTGGTCGAGACCGACAAGCGCAGCGGTCGCGCCTCGATAATCGTCCGCGAAATTCCCTACCAGGTTAACAAGACCCGGCTGATCGAAAAGATCGCCGAGCTGGTCAACGACAAGCGGATCGAGGGAATCAGCGACCTGCGCGACGAGTCGGACCGCGACGGCATGCGCGTCGCGATCGAGCTCAAGCGCGACGCCGAACCCAAGATCGTGCTCAACCAGCTCTACAAGCTCACCCAGATGCAGGAGAGCTACGGCATGATCATGCTGGCGATCCACGAGGGTCGCCCGCGCGAGCTAAGCCTGCGCGAGATGCTGCTGCAGTTCCTCGAGCATCGCCGCCGCGTGATCACCAGGCGTTCGCAGTTCGAGCTGCGCCAGGCTGAAGCGCGCCTGCATATCCTGGAAGGCCTGCTGATCGCGCTCAACAACCTCGACGCCATTATCAAGCTGATTCGCGGGTCGCAGGACGCCGAATCCGCACGCGCCGGCCTGATGAGCCAGTTCAAGCTGACTCAGCTGCAGGCGCAGGCGATCCTCGACCTCACGCTGCGGCGGCTGACCTCGCTCGAACGCGACAAGATCAACGCCGAATATAAGGAGACTGGTGAGATAATCACCCGGCTCAAAACTATCCTGGGCGACGAGCGCGAGCTGATGAAGCTGATCGCGGCCGAGTTGACGGAGATCAAGGAAAAGTTTGCCGATCCGCGCCGTACTCAGATTATAGAGGCCGAGGGCGACTTCTCGGTCGAGGATCTGATCGTCGAAGAGGACGTCCTCGTCACGGTCACGCACGGCGGTTATATCAAGCGCACTCCCCTGTCGCTCTATCGCACGCAGCGGCGCGGCGGCCGCGGCAAGATTGGCGCGAATACCAGCGAAGAGGACTTCGTCGAGCATCTGGTGCCCGTGTCAACGCATGATCGGCTGTTGTTTTTCACCAGCGCCGGCAAGGTCTACCAGTTGAAGGCCTATGAGCTGCCCGAGGCCGGACGCGCCGCGCGGGGCCGCTCGATCGCGAATCTGCTGAGCCTCGCCACCGACGAGACCCTGTCGGCATTCATTCCGGTGCCGAAAGATACCGACGGCAAGTTCGTTTTCTTTGCGACCCGTCGCGGACGCGTAAAGAAGACCGAGCTCGACGCCTTTGCCAACGTGCGCGCAACCGGAATTATCGCTATCAGCCTCGACGCCGGCGACGAGCTGATAAGCGTGCGTATTACCGACGGTAACCAGCAGATCGTGCTGTCCACGCGCGAGGGCCAGGCAATCCGTTTCGCCGAGGCCGAGGCGCGCCCGATGGGCCGCGATACGCAGGGCGTTATCGGCATGGAGCTCGAGTCGCAGACCGTCAAGGACGGCAAGACCGTTACGCTGGTGCAGGATGAAGTGGTCGCGATGGCGATTTCGCGCGACGACGAAACTTTGCTCACCGTGTCGGAGCTGGGACTCGGCAAGCGCACGCCGGCCTCCGAGTACCGGCTGACCCATCGCGGCGGCAAGGGCGTCATCACGATGAACGTCACCGAGAAGACCGGCAAGGTGATAAGCGTGCGCCAGGTCGGAATCGACGATCAGGTGGTGCTGATTACGGACGGCGGCAAGGTTATCCGGCTCAATGTCGGCACCGTGCGGATTACCGGACGCAACGCGCAAGGGGTGCACCTGGTGCGTCTAGATGAGGGCGAGCGGGTGCGCGCAGTCGCGGGCCTGGCCGAGCCGGAACCCGAGGACGACACCACTGACAACGGCGACTCCGAGTAAGCCTAGCGCGCGGCGTCACTTGCCGATACAGAAGTTGCGGAAGAGCGCATCGAGAACATCTTCGGTCGAGACCTCGCCGGTGAGCGCGGCGAGCGCGTTGCCGGCAATCACAATGTCGACGGCGATAATCTCGGGGGGCATGCCGGCAAGCAGGCTGTCGAGCGCGGCACCGAGCGCGATTGCCGCCTGATCGAGGGCCGCGCGATGGCGTTCGCGCGAAATCGCGACGTCGCGGTCACTGTCAGTCTTTGTGCCGCCCGCCAGCTCCTCGATTCTCGATCCCATTTGCGCCCGCAGATTTTCAATTCCCGCGCCGGTAATCGCCGACAGGCCGACGATCGGTGCGCCGATTCCGATCCCGCGCAGCGCCGTATCGTCGATTGACGCGGGAAGGTCCGACTTGTTCAGGATCGCCACGGCGGGACGTCCGGCCACGATCGCGGCGACCGCAATGTCGTCGGAGTCGAGCGGGCGGGTCGAGTCAAACACGGCGATAATCAAGTCGGCTTCCTCGGCGCGCGAGTGCGTGCGGGCAATTCCGATCCGCTCGACCGGGTCGGCCGATTCGCGCACGCCCGCCGTATCCTGGATGACGATCGGATACCCATCAATCGAAATCGACTCCTCGATAACGTCGCGCGTCGTGCCGGGAATCGGCGTGACGATAGCGCGCTCGGCGCCGACCATCAGGTTGAGAATACTCGACTTGCCGGAGTTGGCCTTGCCAATAATCGCCGCGCGCGCCCCGGAGCGCATCAGGCGCCCGCGCACGAAGCTGTCGCGCAGCATCACGACGTCGTCTATCACGCGCGTGAGGCTATCTGTCATTGCGTCGCGCGGCGGCAGCGTGATGTCCTCCTCGGAGAAATCGATTTCGACCTCCAGATTGGCGCGGATCGCGATAAGGCTCGCGCGCATCGCAGCGGCCTTGACGGCCAGCGCGCCGGCCATCTGATTCAGTGCGAGTCCGAGCGCGCGATCTCCGCGAGCATCGACCAGATCCGCAATTGCTTCGGCCGCCGTCAGATCAATCCGGCCGTTCAGAAAGGCCCGGCGGGTGAATTCGCCCGCGCCGGCCATCCGCGCACCGCGGTCGAGCGCCAGTCCAACTACTCGGCGGACCAGGTAGACGCCGCCGTGGCAATGCAGTTCGGCAACGTCTTCTCCGGTCAGCGAATGTGGTCCGAGAAAAAAAACCGCCATCGCACTGTCGATCGGAGCGCCGTTTGCAGGATCGCGAATCGTGCCAAGCGCGAGCCGTCGCGATTGCGGCGCGTCGCCGTGTGACGGCTTCCAGAGCGCCCGCGCGATTTCGATCGCATCCGGTCCCGACAGCCGAATGATAGCGACAGCGCCGCGGCCGGGCGGGGTCGCCGGAGCAACGATAGTGTCTTCGGCGTACACGGAAGTCAGTTATTGAGACAGTCCGTTCTGCGTCGCAGACGACGGTCCCGCGTCCTCAATGTATGTCATTGCCGTTCAGGTCGGCATCGCCCGCCCCGGCGCTGGAAGGCACCTGCTGCCAGAACGAAAGGGAAAAATGACCGTTGCCGTAGGTCGCCAGACCGTTGGTCCTTACGTAAGCTCCCGAAGCTTCCAGACCAAAGAATTTGCTAGGCAGGGTGCAGGCCAGGCCGGCTATCGCGACATCCAAGACCTGATATTTCGGGCCTGTAATTACGGCGGTTCCGCTCATCGGTGAGCATACGCCGCCGGTACCATTGTTACTTTCGTTAGTCGAATCGATATTGATGCACCCCGTCAAGGTCGGACGCGTGAATGTCGTTCCGTTAATTCGGCCCGTAAAAGTCAACTCAGTACAGGTATCGCCACTATTGCAGGGCAGACCGGGGCACTGAGAGGCGCTGATGTAAGTCTCGGTCATCTTGCCGAAGGCGTGAAATGAGAAAAGCGGCTGGGGGCACATTTGCAAAGCATCGCCGCATCGGGCAGTGCCGACGGGCAAGTCGGGCGCGAGATCGGCGGAAGATACCCTGGGCGGACGTGCGGTGATCGACAGGAGAAACAATGCGGCAGTTGCGCTTCTTCGAACGGGATGCGTGTATGCCCTCATTCCTAGGAGTTTGACCCCTGCACACGATGCGGGCAAACTTGCGGCGAATGGCCGCGCGCGGCGGTCATCTGACGAGTTGTTATCCGATAGGAGTTTCATGGCAGGTCAGACGCAATATTCGCTTCAGCTCAACAACCGGTTTGCCTTTTCGGTGCCCGAATACGGCTTCAAGGGGATGGTTCGGCTGGCCGAGATGGCCGACGAATCGCCGTTCGATATCATCGCGATCGGCGACAGCTTGTTCGACAGCCCGCGCTTCGAACCGATTGCAACGCTGGGTGCGCTAGCGGCGCGAACCAAACGGATAAAGCTGGCGGCGGCGATAATTCAGCCGCAGTTTCGCAACCCGATATTGCTCGCGCTGTCGTGGGCGACGATCGATATCGCGTCCGAGGGCCGATCAATACTGGCGCTCGGAATCGGCGGCGGCACGCCGGACGGCGTTGGCGCCGAATGCCGCGAGGTGGGCATAACGCGCGCCGATCGCGGCCGCGTGCTGGAAAAGACAATCGAGGAGATCCGCGCATTATGGGCAGGCACCCACGAGCGGGTGGTGCTGCCGGTTAGGCCCGTCCGCGGCACGGCGCCAATCTGGATCGCCTCGGGAATCTATCAACCGGGCGAGAGCAAGTTCTCCGCGCAGTCGGGCAATATTCAGGGTGAAGGCGCGCGATGGCTGCCCGGCGCGCTCGAGCGCGTTGCGCGGCTCGGCGACGGATGGATCACCCTGATGGCGACCGCCGAGGAGTTGCGCGCCGCGGTGCATAAGCTCGACGAGAATACTAATCGGCTCGGACGCAAGCCCGTCACGAAGGCGGTGGATTTCTGGATTCACGTGGGCGACAACCGCCAGGAAAGCCTCGAGCGATGCCGCGCGGCGATCACGCTGTACTTCAACGGCGCGCCGATTTCCGACGATACGCTTGAGCGATGGTCGATCGCGGGGCCGCCCGAGTTATGCCGCGAACGGATAGCGGAATTCGCCGCGGTGGGGATCGATCATATCGGCCTGTTGATTGCCGACCGTGAGCCATTCCGCCAGTTCGACGCGATCGTTAACAAAGTAATTGGCTGAGGGAGGAAATCATGAAACGCGACGTACTCGCCCCTAAGGGTTTGTGGGATTCGACCAAGTACCATTTTTCGCAGGCGATCAGGGTTCGCGAATTCAAGGACCTGATCATGATCTCGGGGCAGACCGGAATTACCGAGGATTTCCAGATCGTCGAAGGCCTTGAGGCGCAGGCGACGCTGTCGCTCGACTGCATCAAGAAGATTATCACCGATGCGGGCGGCACGATGGAAAATATCGTAAAGCTCAACGTCTATTTTCTCGACGTCAGCCAGTTGTCGGTTTTCGAGAAAGCGCTGGCGGTGCATTTTCCGAACGGCGGCTATCCGGCGCAGACCGCGATCGAGGTCAAGGCTTTGGCGCTGCCGCCGCTCCTGATCGAAATCGAGGCGATGGTCGCGCTTTAGCCGACGCGCACCAAGTGGGCGCGTTTGACCTCGGTCATGATGATCATGAACAGGTCGACGACGTAGAGTGTGATCACGAGGTCGCCGAGTCCGGTCGCAAGGTCGCTTGGCGGCATCATCTGCACGATTCCCCACAAAACGAAAGCCGCTCCCAGCATCGCACGCTTGAGCAGTTCGAAAGGTGGCGGGCGCAGTATCGTTTGCATCGCAAGGTAGGCGGCGCCGGCGGCCAGCAGCGGGATCGCCGACAGGGGCGCGTGTGACAGGCGGGCGAATCCGGCGGACACGGCGGCGCCAATACTCATACTCCACCGCGTCATTAGCGGGGTGAGATCGAACATCATCAGGATAGCGCTGCTGAGCACGGCCATCACGGCGAGTACGCGTACGAACCATCGCATCATCTCAGTCGCCGGCGAGCCCTCACCGGGCCGCTTCAACGACGAGGTGATGTTGTCAGGGGAGTTTTCCGGAGAGCCATTGACCGAGGAGTCAATTGATGAGGAGTTAATTGCCGGAGATGATGGCGGGTCCAGATTCGCGATGAGATTTGAAGACAACTGATTCGTACTCCGCGTGTGATAATCGCTGCCGTAATTTTGCCCGAAGAATGCGCGGCGGGGAACCCGCGCCGCAGCACAAAGGCGCGATTCGGACACAAAAATTACCGCGAAGCCGACCGAATTTGCGAGTAGCGCGTCTTGCCCCGGCGATGCTGGTATGGTTGGATGACGGTTTAACGCTCCTTCCGGGCGCGATACACTGAAGATACCGCCGGTCTCAAGAGGCTGGCGTAAAGAAATTGGCTGCGACTGATGAAAAGGACTTTCCAACCACACAACCGCCGACGCAAGCGAACCCACGGATTCCTCGCGCGCATGGCCACACCAGGCGGTCGCGCGGTAATACGGCGGCGCCGTCACAAGGGGCGCA